>Ga0070728_10000254_pt1 | contig 117939 bp, 88 predicted proteins | sample tdDd471_FD_66723 | JGI IMG/M metagenome (GOLD analysis project Ga0070728, IMG submission 66723) | Marine sediment microbial communities from the Atlantic coast under amendment with organic carbon and nitrate - tdDd47.1 | ecosystem: Environmental > Aquatic > Marine > Coastal > Sediment | place... | reverse complement strand
AGTAGAGAGGCTTGTGAAGATGCAGGTCGTTTTCGAACCGTTGCACCACTTATTTATTCTTATTGGATTTTTACTGATTATGTTTGAATTTATTATTAGAAAAGTTGTTTTCAGGGAGATTTTATGAAAATAAATAATCCCGAAGCTATCTATTTGTTATTAATTCTCATACCTCTGATAATCTCGGCAGCTATACGCTACCGTTCGGGCAGCAGGCAGTTGCTGTTGCTTGGTGGTAAATGGAGAAAGAAAAAGATTCTGGATTTATATCTGGTGAAATTCTTCTTTTCGACGGCTATGCTCATACTCTTTGTTATTGCAGTCACATTTTCCCTGATGGGCATTGTCTGGGGACAGAAACCTGTTCATGAAGAAAAGAAAGGGATTGATGTAGCTTTTGTTCTTGATATTTCGCGCAGTATGCTCGCTGAAGACCTATACCCTTCCCGACTCGATCAGGCGGTTGATTTAGTTCGAACTGTTATGAAAGATCTGAAAGGGAGCCGTTTCAGTATCACCATATTCAAAGGAACAGCTGTTGTCGCTGTTCCATTGACTGAAGACATTGTCTCCATAGAATCTTTTTTAAATAATATCAGCCCGGCTATGCTGTCCAGTAAGGGCACAAATCCTGAAATGGGACTTACCCGGGCGGTAAACTCTTTTCCTGCAGGAATAGGACATAACGGGGCAATTGTTCTCGTAACTGATGGAGGTGAACTGGAAGGCAATATTATGCGTAGCGCAGATCTGGCAGCATCTGAGAACATCCCCTTATTTGCTATCGGTGCCGGAAGTGCAGAAGGTGTTCCTATTGTGCTTTCCGATGGTACCGTAATAAAAGACGAGTCCGGAAATACAGTTATTTCCTCTCTTGATGAAGCTTCTCTTTTGAGAGCCGCAGAGAGAACCGGTGGAGAATATTTTAATCTTTCCGATCCGACAGCCGCAGTTAACCTGCTCGATTCAGTAAGAGCCATTAATGAATTTTCTGATAGAAAAGGGATCAGATTCAGGAATATCGAACATTTCCGTTTCTTTATCATATTGTCACTTATCTTTATAATGCTGAGTATTATTATCAGGGGGGTAAAATGGAAAAGAGATTTCTAAAAATCTTACTCATAGCAATTTTGCCACTGGTTTTTTCTTCATGTAATGCCATGGAACCTGGAATGTCTGTACTTGTGGGGAATTACTCCTATCAGATTGGGGAGTTTCAACAGGCTACAATAAATTACCTCAAAGGGCTTGAAAGCCAGAGATATAAAGAATGGATTTATTACAATATGGGAAATGTTTACTTTTCTCTCGGTGAGGGTAGTGCTGCTGTTGACGTATGGTCAAATGCAGAGTCTGCAGAAGATGCCGATTTGAGGTACAGATTGAATTTCAATAAAGGCGTTTTGTATTATCAGCTCGGTAGATACAATGAAGCATATCTCCTGTTCAAGGAAGCACTCAAAGCAAGTCCGTCCAGCATCGATGCCAAAATTAATCTGGAACTCACTCTGGGAAAACTGGCAGCACCAGCTGTTGAAAATAACGATGTTTCCCGAGAATCGTCCAGTTCAATCAATCCCGCAGAGACTGAAAGAATGCTTGAGTATATCAAAAGAAAGGAGGGCGACCTGTGGTTTTCAACAGAAAAAGAAACCGATTACAACCAGAGAGACTGGTAACGCTCTTACTTTTATTATTTGTTCTGACACCCCTTTTTTCCCAGGAGGACGATGTTGATACAGATGAAAGTGCTCTTATAGTCGTTGAGGTTTCACCGGAGAAAATAATTGTAGGCCAGCGTTTTGATCTGACCATCTTTGCTGATTTTTCCGCTTACCGAAATGTAATTGTTGATGAGCCGGAACTGCCTGAAGGTATCGTCCTTGTCAGCGGACCCTACAAGAGTGCCCAGACTATACGTGTTGGAGATATTGATAATCCAAGATATATAAAAAAGACAAGGGTCTTTTATAAGTACAAAGTCACGAAACCCGGCCTTTATACTATAGGCAGTTATTCTTTGAGTGATGGTCTGAAATCCTTCAGCACAGAGTCAATTATGTTTCCCGTATTGGACTATGATGAAAGAGATTTGAAATATCCGGTTTTCGCGCGATGGAATAAGATTCCCGACCAGATTTTTGTCGGTGAAACTATCCCAATAATACTGGAGATGGAAAATCTCGAAGAACTGTCATTTCCCGAACGGATATCTATGGATTCTCCGGTGGGAGGTATGTTTGAAAAAGTAAATTCTGTCGGAGAAATCTCTGTTACGACAATAGCGGACGATGAAGTTTATATAGCTCCAATTGAATCCTGGCTGTATACACCTACTGTTGCGGGGAAAATCACTATTCCATCGGCATCTGTACAATATGGTGATATAAACCGCTCTACAGGAAGCAAGACCATCGAAGTTCTGAAAAGCCCTGACCAGATAGAATCCACTGGAGCCATCGGGAATTTTACAGTCTCTACATATGTCGATAATCTCCCTATGAAGAGGGGAAATATATCCACTCTGCATATTAAAGTTGAGGGAGAGGGTAACCTCAATTATCTACAGATGCCTCAGCCTGAGTTTTCCGGTGTGACCATTATTGAAAAAGACGAGAGTTTCCACTTCGAACCTTCTCTGGCTGGATATACAGGTTACAGGGAAGATCTTTACAGAATCAATATAGGTGACGAGGAAAACATATCTATAACCTTTGATGACTGGAACTGGTATAATCGAGATCAGCAGAAAATTGAAATTGAAGAATTAAATGACTATAACTATCGGAATGCCGATTCCGGTGATCAAAATACAAATCTGTTGCTGAGAGATAAGTACACATTACTGAGCATAGAAAAAATTCTGAAATATAAATCTCCGGTCTACAATGTTAAATGGTATTATCTGCTCTTATTGCCCGGTTTGGTTTCCGTCCTGGCTGCTTTAATTAAGAAAAGAATTGATATGAGATTTTTAGGAGCTTCACTGCTTCTTATTCTGATTTCCTCTTCTGCAGTTTTGCCCGACTCCGATTTAATAGACCGGTTGAAAGATTCTCAATTTGAAGTTGAGAAAGGTGAACTGGGAGAAGCGTTATTTCTCTATGACTCACTGATCGAAGATTACAATATGAATCCCGGACTTTATTATAATCGGTCCCTTCTGAATTACGATCTTGAAAATAGAGATAAAGCAGTATTCAATCTGAGAAAATCTCTTATTCTGAAACCTGGTGATCGTTTATTTTACAACACACTCAATTCTGTTGAAGAAGAGTATGGCCTTGATCATCAGGCGGCTGCCTCAACAGGACTGTCTCCTGACCTGTTTTTTGTTATTTTCGTGCTGCTCTTCAATACTGGTGCAGCCGTAATTGTTCTGAATATCAGGAAGAGGAAAATAGAGCTGACTATCCTGATCATAATGATATTCTTTCTGTCGCTTCTTTCGGGAATCACAATTTATTACACAGACTTTGTGTCAAAGAGAAATACTGCAGTCGTCCGCATAGAAGGTGGAGAACTTAAAAAAGTTCCAGGCTCAAGTGGAGGGGAATGGTTGACTCTTCAGGCTGGAACAGCTATATACATAACTTCTGAATCAGATGATTCTTTTCTGATAAAAACAGGTTACGGCCTGGAAGGATGGCTGGACAGAAAATTTCTTATTGATGTTCACGGTGGAGAATAATGGATTTTGGAGATATCCTGAATAACTGGGAAAATGAAAAACAGAGTATCGGAAAAAAGAAAGTTGAAAAAAAGAAAGAGACAAAGAAAGACCTTTCAATGGAATCCCTGTTAACTAACTATGCTCCCGATTCAGATGTTGTAGGATCTAAAGAAGAGGATATTCCCTATGTTCCCAATGTCTCCAGAGAAAAAATGAGAAGGAAAAAAGCGGATCTGGTTCTTGATCTACACGGTCAAAATGCAGAGGATGCAAAAATTGAGCTGAATAACTTCATTCAGAAAAGTTACCGGACCGGCGCAAATAAAATATTAATCATCCATGGAAAGGGAAATCATACCAATGGCAGGGCTGTATTAAAACCACTGGTTAAATCTATTCTTGAAATGTCTCCATACATCGGAGATATTGGAACTCCTGAAAGGAGAGATGGCGGGAGCGGAGCAACCTGGGCGGTTGTTCGTCAACGCTCTCTGTAGATTATTCTACCTCTTGTAAGGTCATAAGGAGAGAGTGCTACTCTGACTTTATCTCCCGGTACAATTCTTATGTAGTGCTTTCTCATTTTTCCGGAAAGATGTGCCAGAATAAGATGACCGTTTTTTAACTCAACTTTAAATAATGTATTAGGTAGAGACTCTTTTACGACACCTTCTACTTCAATTGCTTCTTCTTTTGCCAAAAAATTAACTCCTGCGGGATTTTGATTCAGGGAACTATAACATATTAATGCCTATTCTGAGAACCTTTTATCACAGGCAAATAGTATGTTATCTTTTGTCTATTTGTCAACAGCTTGACATTAGCTTGACTTTTTATGCAAATGATATATATTTTATCGGTAATTAACTGAAGTTTACATATAAGGGGTCCAATAATGGATGTAGATTTTATTTCCAAGATGCGAGAAGTTCTGCTTGAGACTAGAGCGGGTATACTGAAAACTCTATTGCACGAAAATGAAGACTTTAAAGCAGCAGTTGAAGATATGGGAGTAAAAGATCTCGGAGATGTTGCTTCAACTGATATTGACTGCCGGACTCTCGAAGTTCTCGGTCACCAGGACAAGCTCAGATTGAATAAAGTGGAATCTGCATTAGTGAGACTGGAGAATGATAAATACGGTATCTGTGCCAAATGCAACAAGAAAATATCACTTGCCAGACTGGAAGCCATACCATACGCAGTGTTCTGTATTGCCTGCAAAAGTGAATCAGAAAGTAGAAGACACTAAAAAATAGTTAAAAGATCATCTCTGTTACCGATAATATAATTGGAGGAACAGAGATGAGACTTTCTGGTAGCGGATTAAATCTGGGATATAATCAAATAGCTGTAACATCTAAGAACAGCAGCATAGGCCTGCCTGTTGCCAATAAATCAGTTATATATTCCTATTATAAACATGTTCATGGTTATTCTGCAAAAGCCAGTTCTCAAACAGTTCCCATATCAAAAATCAGAATTCTGAATAATCTCATCGAAAACCTTTCGAATTTGAAAAGTGATAGTTCAATTAAAAATTCACTTACCAGTACTGAAAAAATGTCCTCTGAAGCACTTGGCAAACTCATTGATACATATGCAAAAGAGCTGCACCGAACGGTAACCGCAATGAATACGGGATTCAGTACAGGTGAAACAGGTATGGTTGTTTCCCTTACTGCCTGAGACTGATTATGCCGGCAATATTTGTTCTGATCATTATCCCTCTTTTGTTTTATATTCTCATTCCTGCTGCCGGTGCATTCCGTGTCAGAAAGATATGGAGACTTTTTCGGACCAAGATGATAGATTCATCTTTTTTTCCTATTTGTGACTATAAGGATATAATCGCTTCTCAAAGTGAAGGATACTACCGTTTTTTCGGTGAAATTGAAGCTGTCCAGTCCGATGGTTATATATGGGTGAAAAACTCTTCAATTACAATGTCAGTGAAAATGAAACACTGTCATATATATATGATTCCATCTGAAAAGAAGAGAAATTCACAAATGCCGATAAAACTACCGTGGAACAGGGTCTTTTCTATTGCAGAAGGTACAGCGATCTATATCAGCGGCGAAGTCATCGTTGAAAACGGAAGGGTGGCGTTTTCCGGAACGAGAAAGGATCCTCTAACTGTTATCTTATATGATGGAGAAATCAAAACGCTGCTCGAGCGGTCAATCAGTTGTGGAAGGCAGAAAAACGAATACTGGAACTTCCTAACGCCATGGTCCATTGCCTCCGGTGGTATAATTTCACTTCTTTTACTGGATATGATGATAAAAGCTTCAGTCAGTTCCAGTATTCTAATCTTCGGAATAATTGTATCATCCCTTCCTATTATTCCTTTCATTCCACCGGGACTTTTATTTTTCTATCTTTACTCAAATATGTGGAAAAAAGGGAGATTATGCCGTTCAGACCGAGATCTTGTCAGCCTGCCTCTGAGATTTGAAGAAAGAAATATAATTGATTCCTCTTATGTACATATTAAATTCAATGATGAAAATCCAGTTTTTCCAGTGATAGGTGAATATACTGTTCGAAAGGTACAATTTGATAAGAAAGTAATTTCCGATGATACATTATGGAATAATTCTGTTTTCGGAAAGCTGGTTTCCCTTAAAGACGGGAGATGGCTTTGTGCTCCTAATGACCCGATGAAAGAATTTTTGATGATAAAAGATGATCCCTACGTTTTGATACAAAAGTCCAATAAAAAAGCATTTCGTTTTGAAGTCTTATCGCTGATTTCTTTTTTTCTTGCCATGTCTATGAATATTGTCATTTTTGTTCAGGTGATTAAAGTATTTATGTGATAAAAAAAGGGGAGGAAAAATCCCCCCCTCAATTAGACAGAATGGTATTGAAAGTTATTTCTTTTTTGCAAAATTTACAACAAGACTTCTTCCCCGGTAGTTAATCCCATCGAGATTGTCTATAGCTGTAGCTGCGCTTGATTCTTTGACAGTGATAAAAGAATAACTGTCCAGAACTTTGATCTCACCGATCTCTTCTCTTTTAATTTTCCCGGCTCCTATGAATAATTGAATCAGATCTCTTGGATAAACTCTTCTGTTTTTTCCAACACTGATAAAAAGAGTGGTGCCGTTTGTGATTTTTCGTCGTGATTTAGGTTCAATAGCTGTTTTGAGAAGATAAGCTGTTGCCCATGGACGTAAATGTAAAGGTACTGTTTTCTTAAATATCTTCTTATAGATTTTCAGGTCATCGGGATCAGCATCTTCCTTGACCTTAACTAACAAAGCATCTATAGCAGATATCATTGAATCAGTTAAAACATCGTCAACTTTGCTCATTGCGATTTTCTCCTTAAAAAAATTCAGTTAACTAAAGATAGAAAATATTCTATTCAGTTAACTGTGGAGTAATAAAAACGTCTTATAATAATTAAAAAATATCAAACAATAAAAAAGTTAATATTTTCATAGCATACCACTCTGTATAATAAAATTCAGTGAAATAACTATTAACTGATATACACATATTGTTACGATATAATATATAAGACAATAATTAAGTTATTAACAGAGACGTGATTTGTCAAGAAGTTGCTCTCTATTGTTAACTTTTTTAGCGTATTGGAGATGATTTATGCATTCTTTCAGTAGATTGGTGATTTTTTCTTTCATTTTAACGGTTCTTCATCCCCTATGGGCAGTCGATTTTAAGTTCAAATACAATGACGGTGATAATTACAGGATTGTTTCTGAAGTTTTTGAGAATGTTAAAGAAAATGGTGAGGTAATATTCTCAACGGAGATTTTAAACAGAATTGCCGTTTCCATTACAGATCCCGATGATATCAGTGGAGAAATTGAAGCTGTGTATCAGATCTCAGAAAGAGAAATCGGCAGCAGTGAATACCATTGGATTTCTGAAAACAGCGCTGTCTTCAGACGTGACATCAGGGGTGTTTACTCTGCCTTTGATGACGATGTGAGCCTGCCCTCAGTCAGGAATATTCCAAGATTTCCCGATTATGACCTGAAGCCCGGTGACTCGTGGAATTTTTTTGCCGAAGAGGTTCATGACCTTTTTCCGTTTTTCTTTATTGATTACAGGCTTCATATCCCTTTCCGGGTTTTTTATACATATGATGGTTCTTTTGAGGAAGATGGTATTCTTTATGATCGGATATTGATTAACTATAATATTTATTACGAAGAAGATCCGGTTTTGACATCTTATAAACATCCCGAATGGGGGAATGTGTTTCCTGAAAAAATAGTTGGATCATTCTATCAGGAATATATTTGGGAGCGGGAGTTGGGACGGCCGAAAAATGTTGAGGACCGTTTTGAATATACATATTATCTCTCTACTGGAGACTCGTATACCTTTTCTGGTATCTCTTATGGAAAAGTCCTCAGTGCTGAACATATGGACCGGGAACAAATGGTTCAGGAAATTAACGATGTCCTTGAAGAAGAAGGTATTGAGGATATCCATGTAACAAATGAAAAAGACGGCGTGAAGATCTCAATCGAAAATATCCGCTTTCTTCCGGACTCTCCAGTTCTTGAGGAAAGTGAGATAATAAAACTGGAAAGGATTTCTGAAATATTGTTAAGGCATAGAGATCGCGATGTATTGATCAATGGACATACAGCCAGGTTCGGAACCGAGGAGAGCAGTCAGATTCTCTCTGAAGAAAGAGCTGCTGCTGTAGCTTCATATCTGATTGAAAATCAAATACGTGAAGAATCGGAAATCGTCACCAGAGGATATGGCTCTCTTAGTCCTATCGGAGATAATGCAACGATAGAAGGTCAGAGGATGAATAGGAGAGTGGAAATAACTATCCTTGAAAATTAAAAAATTTTAATGATTTTGAAGAATTCTAAGACTATGGGAAGTTCGTCATTCATTTCGATTTTATCTTCTGCCAGTTCTTCTTCCCAGTAGAAGCGATGGGCATCTCTGAAATCCTGTAAATCACAATCGAGGACAGCTCTGGAGATGGTATCATCAGCATCGCCGAAATTGAGCTGTTTAATATCTGTTATTTCTATCAGCACCCGGTCTCTTCCTGAAGGATCTTTTAAAATCATCTGATCACCCGATGCTGTCCGGGGTTCATCTTCTACTGTGCCATACCAGCTTAATGGTGAGCAGAAAGCTGTTTTAATCCCTTTGATTATTTCATTGATGTGAGAGTTTTCATCACCTTCCTCTCCCCAGATAGTTAAACTTTTCATATAAAAAAAGAATAGACTATTGTCGTGGTTTGTTCCATCCCATTTAAACTATTAAATATTGGATAAAGAGTCGTAAATGTAGTAGATTTAAATTTGACGGAGGTTCTATGGATAACAGTCAAACCCGCATAGATGAGCTTAAAAATGAAATTGATGATAACAATATTGACTTGAAACAGATCTTTCAGTCAGCCGGTGAAAAAATGATTACACCCGGTGTTTTCTCCGGCGAAAATGAGAGAATCAGTGGTTTTTTAACAAAACTGACAAGTCTTGATACCAGAATTTCTGAAATCGATGCTCAGATTGATGATCTGAGACATTCTTTTAACAGAATTGCTGAAATAACCGACAGAGAAAAAGACATAGGCGAGCAGTACTCTCTTCTTGAAAAAGAGAATAGAAAACTGTTTCTCCCTATCGGCAAAGCGGCTTTTATAGAATGGAAAGAGAGACCTTCTGAAGACCAGAGAAAATTGATGTCCGGTTTGGAGGAACTCGAAAGCATAATTGACGGATTTGAAAATGAAATTTTTAATCTGGAAAATAATGAGGTAAAGAAATCAATCGTCAATAAGATTAAAGAGAAGGGCCGTGTGGCCATAGTCAAATCGAAAAAGAAAAGTCGCGAATTATCATTAAATAATCTCTATAAAAAGACAGGGGAGAAATTATATAAAAAAGATCTCTCCTTTTTTGAAAAGATGAATAACGATTCTGTTAGCTCTTTTATTGCCAATAAGAAAGAACAGGAGAAACTCGACAGTGAAGTACAGGAGCTGAAGCAGGAAAATTCCAGACTGGAGAAACATTTGAAAAATGCCTTCAGCAGCAGCAAAATGCAAAAAGCAGAAGAAAAACTTCTATCTGAAAGAGACTTTATATTGTCTGAAAAAATGGCGAAACTCAATGATCTCGGTAGTTATCTCTATGATGAGAAACTGGATTTTGATGATGAAGAAATCAAATCATTATTTTCTTCAGCAGATGATGTGAACGGCAGAATTTCATTATTGAACAATGAAATCGAGAAATGCAAAGCTGAGCTTGAAATAGTACAACTCGATGAAGAAGTTGCCGATATGAAAGAAAATATAAAAGAATTACAGTTAACTATTGAAAAATGTACAGGTGATATAGGAGAATTCAATAAAGAGATTAAAAGGGCGAAAGCCCAAATTAGGAAATTAAAGAAATTAACAGAAACAGATCCCCGGGAATCAGAGGATCAAGGAGCCTGATATGAGTTCAATTGGAGAAACAAGTGAATATTTGACCTTTTCTCTTAGCGGTGAAGAATATGCAATCGAAGTGTCTAAGATAGAGAGCGTATTGGAGTATACTAAAATCACTCCTCTTCCAGGAACAGATGGAACGATTAAAGGAGTCATTAATCTGCGGGGAAGAGCTCTTCCTGTAGTTGATCTTCGAATGGTATTGGCTTTGGAAGAATCTGATATTTCACTCGATACATCCATAATCGTTATGTTCATAGAATCGGAAGGTGATATCCTGACTTTGGGAGGCCTGGTCGATTCGGTCAAAGAAGTTGTGGAATTTCTTCCTGAAGATATACAGGATGCACCGAAAGTCGGTATCCGCATTAAGAGTACATTTATCGTGGGAATTGCTAAAAAAGAGGATAGCTTTACTATCATTCTGGATATAGACAGAATTCTGAATACAGAACAGATGGCTCTTGCAGCAGATGCTGAAAATCTACTGGAGGATAATAGTGAAGCCGAGGCAATTGAAGCTCCTGTCGAAGCTAAAGATTAGATGTGAAAATACTCTTTTACTTTAAAGGGTTTTTTCGTTTTATAGAATATATAATACAATAGTCCGGCTGCCGGTACTGCAGCCGAAAGGACTATTATTGACCAGCCCAGACTTATCGTTCCCGCAAGAAACAGTGATACTGTGAATTCTATACCTATGCATTCAATCCCAAGGGCAAAAACACAATAGGAAAGGATATTTATACCTTTTAGTTTTGAGTGTCGTGTCAAAAACAGAATAATGACTGTCAAAACGGCAGTGATGGTTATAATGGGGAAAGCCAATCCCTGAAACCAGTAAATACCCCCACTGAATGAATCTATTGAATAGAGAAAGAACAAAGTTGATAAATAATATGCCAGAAGAGTCAGGACCGGTTTCTTGTAATAGAGGAGAGGCAGCAGGATCAGCACCCAGATATAAATAAGAGAGCTGATAGTGTAGGTTCCCCATGTAACATCTCCATTTATTACAATATCTGCAGCTATTGCAATTGAAGCGGGTATTAATAAACCGAATGTGACATAAATGGCCGCCATTCGTCTTCTCTCTTTTTTATTCCTTTTAGGAGCAATCGAGTGAGGAGCTATTTTTGAAGGATATCGCTGAAACTGATCTTCTTCAGGTTCCAGAATTTGTATATCTGTTGAGCATAGTGGACATTTTTCCACATCAGTATCTACTTCAACTCCGCATCGTGAACAATAGGGCATTTAATATCCTCAATTACTTTCAATTTTAACATGAATTCCCATTTTTCTCATTTTTCTGAAAAATAGTTTTTCTACATGTGCATCTTTAATCAGTCTTCCAAATGAAATATACATATTGTCTCCATAAGAGACAACCGTAGCTTTGGTTTTAACTCCTGTAGATGGAGCCGGGATAAATTCCATCCTTTCTATTTTTTGGGCAATTTCTTCGGGCATCACTACTCTTCCGAGGTTAGACAAACCGCTGGAATAATTATTTTCACCGAGTAGATCATATAGTGCAGTCAGCATCATATTTTTTACGACTAGGGGTAGCACCCTTATTATCGCATTCATTTCCCCCTTAACATTTCGTGTGATCTGTTGATTGAGAATTTTTATATCCACTTCATGGCGCATATAATGGTGAACTTTTGTAATAATTTCTTCAAAAGCATAATGGCCCAATCTCGGATCGATTGAAGGTTCTATGGGAACGAAAAAATTCTTCATTGTTTTTGATTTAAAAATTGGTCGTAAGTTTACCGGAATATTAATCACTATGGGTTTAAAAAACCGACTGTTAATATTCTTTTCACAGTATTCCTGTATGGAGTAAATTAAAAGGGCAGTGAGAAATTCAGTGAGTGAAACAGAGTATTTTTTACTCAGTTCCAGGAGTTCTTTCGTCGGTATAACGGCTGTTAAAACTTTGTAGTGACCTTTCCATATGAGTCTCTGAGGTAAATGGAAAGCGCGTTTCTGTTTTCTGTTAAAAGGCAGTCGTTTGTTAAAAACTTTCTTGAATGAATCTTCGTATTCCATCGGATCCGGCTCTTCTTTGATATTGAAGACATCGGGATCTTTAGAAATATCAATTTCAATTCCCAACTCCAGAAAATATTCGCAGACTAGAGTTTTTAGAAAAATAAGAGCACCTGTGCCATCTGTGAGAATGTGTGAGAATTCAACGGCGATTTTGTTGTTATATGCTCTCACCCGGAAGAGATACATTCTCTCTTTTTTTACATTCATTGCCATACAGGGGTAAAGAGAATCCTGTTCGACAAGAGGCGTGTGTTCATTTGTTTCAAAATAATACCAGAATAAACCGGCTTTCATCTGGACATTGAAGTAGGGAAAGCGTTTTATCACTTTATCGAGAACCAGTTGAAGCTTACTTACATTGACTCTTTCCGAGAGAGATACGCTTATTCTGAACAGCGATGTCCTTCTCGGAGAAATGATTGCAGGGTATACTTTTCCTGCATTGTCCAGGCGAAACCAGTTTTTGTCGCGGTGGTGAATATTTCGCCAGTGTGTTCTTGTCGCTGCCTGTTTTTTCATTACCTCTTTATCAACTTCAGATTAGTCAGTATGCCCAGTATTGCCGGTAGTATAAGCAGTGTTCCGATCATCGTGAAAGTGAGAGTAAAGGAAACCAGAGCTCCGAAATAAACAATTCCCTTAAAAGAGGCAAAGGTCAGAACCATAAGTCCTCCGACAATAGAAGCGGTTGTCAGTGCAATGGGTCGCCCCGAGATCCTTCCGCAGCTGTGGATTACGTCTTTTATAGAGCCGCCCAGCTGCAGCTGTCTTTTATATTGAAGCAGGTAGTGAATAGCATCATCGACACCGACTCCGATAGCTACACTTGACACCATCATGGTTGTGATATCCAGAGGAATTTTAAGTATCACCATAAAGATAAAGTTCAGCATTAAACCTGAAAGGAGCGGGATCAGTGTCGCCAGTCCATAGATAAACGATTTAAAGAATATTGTTGAAATGATTAAGACAAGGGCAATTGATATGGATGTTGATAATAGCTGGTCTCTGCTGACAGTTTGAGCCAGGTCGAGATATTCCATATCGAAACCCCATATATCCCAGGTCAGTCCTTCTTCTATGTGGAGTTCTGCCTTAGTTGTAACTTCTTCCAAAAGATTTCTCAGAGCTTTTTCTGCAATAAAACCATTTGAATCGCTATTGTACATCATGATGGTCAGATTTATCCGGGAGAAATCCTCATTGACCATGATATTGCTCAATCCGGTTTCCACAGTACCTGAGAGTGCTTTGAAATATCTTGCCATTAACAGCATCAGTCCTCTTGAGTTGGGGACTTCGCTTTCTCCGGACATTATAAAATTCAGGTCTCTGATGATACTGGGAAATGATGAAATTTTTCTGATATCTTTATTTTTAATCAGTTCTTTTTCCAGTGTGGCAATTTTGACAAGATTATCAGGCTCAAGAAAATAGTTCTTTGAACCTTCCGGTGCTGTGATTGTCAGGTTCAGTCTCTGAATACCTGCAAAATTCTCCATGATAAAATTGAGGCTCTGCTTTACAGGATCTTCTTTTGGGAAGTAGCTGATATAATCTGACTGATGAGTAATTTTCGGGTAGGTAATGAAAAAAGATCCGGTAATAACCAGAAAGAGAATAGCGAAGGGAATCCTCTTTTTGTAAACGATGTCGCTGATGCTTCCCATAAATGTTGTAAATTTTCCCTGACGCACTCTTTTTCTCTGTTTGTGGTCGGGATTATTCATCCTCGATAGAGCGGCGGGCAGAAAGATCAATGAGAATATGGCACATGTAATAATCCCGAAGCTCGTTGCCAGTCCGAATTCCCGGGAAGCTTGCATTGAGGTAAACATGAGGCTCATAAAGCCTATTACAGTTGTTAGTGCCGCCATTATAATCGTTTTATTTACATGTAGTGATGCCTCGACAATCCACTTGTTATCTTTGTGGTCAGTTTGAGCATCGTGGTAATATTGGTTCAGGAAATGAATGGCATAAGATGTTCCTATAGTCAGAACCAGGGGGGGGATGACAATACTGACCATTGTAATTTCAAAACCCAGGATACCCATCAATCCAAGAGCCCACACTGATCCGAAAACGACGATTGTCATAGGGAGGAACAGAGCCCTTTTGGAACGGAAACCGACATAGTACAAAATCAGTATGGCTATGAGAGATAAGGTCAGCAGCGTGAAAAGGTCCTTTGATAAATAAATGCCCGAATTGTGGGTCAGAAAAACAGTACCAGATGAATAGGTTTTAAAATAAGGATCGAGTTTTTTAATGATTTCGTAATAGGGAAGCACAATTTCCGATTCACTCATAGGTGGATGGAAGAAGAGAGTATTGTAAGTATTTCCGTTATCTGTGAAGAAAATTTCATTAGAGAAGAGATCGCTTTTCAAATTCTCTTTATATATATCGAATTCCTCTTCATTCTGAGGTGCCCGTTTTGAAGGAAATAATGGGATCGGAGCGAGTCTTCCCCCTTTTTTCCGGAAAGTTACAGCTGTGAATACGCTGCTGCTGAATCCTCCGGTCAGCTCATTGATTTCTCCGATGACCTCTTCGTATATCTGAAGTGCTTCGATGGAAAGCTCACCTTTTACTTCAAGAGCCATGAGAAAGAGATTTTTCTCCTTGTTGTCGGGATCGTACTTTTCAATTAGGGCATTCAGTTTCTCGTTTTCAGGCATAAGAGCCTCAATATTTGGATTCAACTGAATTTTTGATGCCGCATAACCCATTATCGCCGTAAAAACAAAGGTCACAATTATTATAAGCAATGAGTGTCTGATAGAAAACTCAAGTATTTTTCGCATTTAAGATAAACTCCCGAACATATGCAATTAGTAAAAACAATTGCTTTAACTATATTCCTTTTAATATATAATTTTCAATAGGAAGCTTGTTGTTGATGCTTTTCATATATGGCATAGTCCTAATGATGTTAAGAGGAACAGTAATTTGAAATTATACAAATCAGTAAATGAAATAATAATTAAAGTTGCAGCTGAAACAGGGAAAGAAGTAAAATTGACTCCTGTTAAAGGGATGGCAACTATGGCGGAAGTTAAAATTGCCAGAAAAAAGAATGATTCCCATAAAGTTTTCTATAATGCCGATAGCCCTGTAGAAATAAACCATCTTATCGGGTGTAAATGCGTCCAGATAATAAGAACTTTCGAAACTCCCGAAGATAACAGGTTGATGGCTGTTTCCTATCAGGAAAACATCAATAATGCCAAAATGCAGATAGAAGCTGAATCGGGAGTGAAACCGGAGCTTCGCGAAGTACTGAATAACAATGAACTGGTTTCATCGTGGATACTGGGTGTTATCAACCAGGTGATCAGTCAGCCAGCGGACCTCGTTGTTGAAAAAATTATATTTGACGAATATCCCGAATTGAGGACTTTGCAGAAGACTGTGCTCGAAAAACAGTTTAAGGATTATATTACAACTCTTAATCCCAAAGTGAGAGATCTTAGCCCTTCAGTTGTTTTTGATGCATCTGCTATTATGAACTATGTCTATCTGAGAGTTCTCGACGATTATCTGGGAACAGATTTTACTGGCAGAACTGAACATGTCTATAAGAGAAAGAGAGCAGAAGCTCTCTATGAGTTTACCAAAGCCAATACCGGTGGAAATACAGAGCAGGACCGGCTGGTGATTGACCACTGGGCGGAGAAGCTGAAGGTCAGGAGCTGGTATGAATGGGCTGATTTTGAGGATGTGCCTACTGATTAACCGGAAAACAGGGTGAATTATTTCTGCTAATTTCTCAGTTTGAAAAAATCGAGTAAGTTTATCAGATTATCCGACTGTGCAGAAAATTCTTCTGATGTTGAGGCCAATTCTTCTGATGATGCAGCATTTTTCTGAATAACCATATCCAGTTGGTTAATAGCCTGATTGATTTGACTGACACTTGAGTTCTGTTCTCTTGAAGCCGCAGAAATCTCCTGTACCAGTTCTGCTGTATCTCTTATGCCTGTCATGACCTGTTCGATTGATTCTGCTGCAATCTCACTTGAGCTTACAGTAGTTCGGGATATATCCATAATCTCTCCGGCAGAGCTTTGCGTTTTTTCGGCTAACTTCCTTATTTCCGAGGCTACAACGGCAAATCCTTTTCCATGTTCTCCGGCTCTGGCAGCTTCAATCGCAGCATTAAGAGCCAGCAGGTTTGTTTGTCTGGCTATTTCTTCAATAATATTAATTTTTCCAGCTATCTCTTTCATTGCTGTAGCAGCTCCCTTGACTGCTGCTCCACTATTTTGAGCCTCATCTGAGGCCTTTCTGGAAATTTTTTCTGTATTGGTAGAATTTTCCGAGTTATTTTGAATAGCCGCCTGCATTTCTTCCATGGTTGCCGATACTTCTTCTGCTGAGGCAGCCTGTTCTGTTGCTCCCTGAGATAAGACCTGACTGGCATCGGCAATTTGATTTGATCCCGAATTCACTTCAGTTGAGGTTATTCTCACTTTTTCCAGAATACTGTTCAGAGAATTCAGCATATCCTCAAAAGCATGAGCCAGTAATCCAATCTCATCTTTGTTTCTTAACAATTTTTTATTAAGATTAATATCCAGCTTCCCATCGGCAATATTTCGGGCGTAATCCGCCACAATAGTCATAGGATTAGCAATGATTCTACTGATTAGTATTGAAATGAGTATTGATAGTACCACTCCTATGATAATAACGACAATTATAACTGCTGTAATCTGGTTCAGGCCTCTGAACACTTCCTGTACATCCGGCACTCCCAGCAGAACCCATCCATTGCTCAGTTTACTTGCCAGGTAGAGATTATTTTTTTCATGTTTTACTGTCGGAATTTCTGTAAGAGAGGAGATATCCATTGCTGAAAAACGGCCATTCTCCAGTTCGTTTATACTCAAGCCGAGAAATTCATCATTGTTATGTACTATGATCTGTCCTGAATTATTGAGTAGTATCATATACCCCGAATCGTATATTTTTAGAGCGGCCAGGTAGTTCATCAGGTCATCAAAAAATAGTTCTGAACCGGCAACTCCGACAAATTCCCCATCGATTTCCACTTTGAGGCCATAAGAGACGATTGTCGCGTCCCATGGATCCCAGCGGTAGGGGTCTGTCCAGTACGATCCAACTCTAATCGGCTCTGTCCACCAGGGATTCTCCTCAAGGTCGAGGGAGTATATATCGTACTCTTCGGCTCTTTCCATTGTTCCATCACCTGGGCCGTATATAGATATTCCATTTCCTCCTGGTATGACGATGGAGTCGAAAATAATCCATGCGGAGCGGCTCTCAGCTGCTACGCTCAGCCCGATCATTATTGAAGTCATATACTTTTCATAGCTATCCATATAGGCACTGTCTTTTTTTGCTTTTTCCAAGTCAATTGTTTCACTGATAACACTTACGAAAATATCTGAAAATTTTTCAACTTCCTGAATCTTTTTCTCTATATTGCTGCTTTCATATTGCACCAGTTTTTCCAGTCGCCCGATGGCTTCTGTTTCAATAATTTTTCTGCTTTGAGTTATTGACAGTAAACCGATTATTAAAAGAAAGGGAATTGAACTCAGAATCATCGCCAGAGAAATTTTATAGACCAGTTTTTTCATAGAAAGTACCTCGAAAATTTAATCAATTATATTCAACTTGTGTTTTTTTTTAACAATTTCATAAGTACCGTCATTTCTGATCTCCTGTAATCCATTGTTAAATGCGGTAATCAGCTTCTGGTATTCAGGATTGGCTCTGGAAAAAGCAATATATATTTCTTTTGTTTCTAAAATTGGGGTGATTGCTTCGATATCATTTTTGTTCTCTTTGAAATGAGTTTCGAGTAAATAGAATATGGTTTCCCTGCTATCTACAATTATATCAACTCTTCCGGCAAGTAATTTTTTCAAATTTAGATAAGAACTCATAACTTCTTCTTTGTTCAGGAATTCAGCCTGGTCAAAATCGGGATTGACAGAATATCCCCGTGGATTCCCAATTGTGAAATCTTCTAATTCATGCAGAGAGCTGTAATGCCCGGGGGCATCATTATCATTCAGTTTAAAAAAAACTACATCAGTTTTACCCAGAGAGTCAGTAAATGCCGCAGATATTAATCGTTCCGTTGTATAATAGGTACCCATCAAACCGTCAATTTCTCCAGTTTGAATCATAAGCAGTGCTCTCGACCATGGAAGAAATTCTATCTGAATATTATACCCGGACCGGCTCATTGCTTCTTTGGTTATTTCGCTTAAGAAACCTCCGGATTCTAATTTTTCTCCTGTAAAAGGTTCCCAGTTTGTAGCTCCCATTATAATCGTGTCCGATGTGTAGGAGAGAATATGAGAGAAAAGAAAAAATATACAAACTAAAAGAAATATCTTATTATAGTATTTTTTTATTTTCATTCATAATAAATTATAGGTTACAAAAGTATGAAAAAGCTAGGGAAAAGCTCAGAAACCATATATAGAAAATACTGTTCATGTGATAATGGGAATTCCGCTTTTATAACTGTACTTTCATCATTAATGAAAATCCGAGAAGTCTGATCTTTCAGTTTGCAGTCAGATGGCTTTCTGGAAAGTTTTTGTCTCCCCGATTCTTTTGAAACCCATTTTTTTCAGGTATCGGTCGTGTTTGGGAACTGCAGAGTGAACTTTGAAGAATTTCTTTTTTGATAGATCGATATCCAGGTGATGTACTGCATATTCAAAAAAATAACTTGAACTTTTGTGATCTCTGAATTGGGGTGTAGCATAATCCATCAGAATTTCGATATCCTCTCCTTCAGAATTTTTGTATAACATCAGAAGTACCGGTACCATGTCCCGGAGGATATATGCGCTGTTCATTTCTCTTAAGGTCTCTTCCTGAAAATTCGGAAAAAACTTCAATATGTCTTTCTTGTAATGTTTGATAAAAAGTTCACTGTAATATTTTGTTTCGCTGCTATTGGCAATGAATTCAAATTTTTCACGATTTAAAATGAGAGGCAAGTAGAAGTATATGTCTACAACTGCAATGAAGAGATTTACTATTACAATAGGTAGTGATCCAATTAAATAACCGTAACCGGCAAAAAGCATTGCACCCATAAAATTGAGATATCTGAACAGTTTGACTCTTTTAATTGTCAGTGATATGGCCACAATTACTGATGCAAAAGTTCCAAAAGTGGTAATAAAATCCATAAATATACTCCTCGGTTGAACACCCTATCCTATTAATTATTATTATAGAATCCCATAAATGTCTGAAAATAAAACAATTTCTTTTTTACTATAGACAAAATGCTAAATGGATTGGATAATATTTGTTGCAGTGCCATTACAATTGTATGACAAACATACAATCAAACAACTACCGAAAGCACTGCCGGTATGAATCTGAGCTTCGGTGAAGAAACAGGTTTGGACTGAATCCACAATATCGGGATAAGAATACGAAATCCACGAGTTTTTTATTACAGAAAATTACTTATAGTTATAGAGAGTGCAGAAAGTGCATTCTCATTCTGATGAATTTACAAGGAGTCTTGAATGGGTGATATTATGAGGCCGGTTCCCTTTGATGAACTGGTGAAAAGAGTTTTTGATGAATATAGACATCAGAAATCAATATTTGGTATTTCCAGTGAATACTTTTATAAAAAAAATACTGATAGAACATTCAATATTTTTGGAGAGAATTGTGATGTCCCTCTCGGGCCGGCTGCAGGACCACACTCCCAGCTGACTCAGAACATAATCACTTCCTTTCTTACTGGAAGCCGTTTTGTCGAACTGAAAACCGTCCAGATTATGGATACTCTGGAAATAGAAAAACCCTGCATCGATGCTGATGATGAGGGTTTCAATACAGAATGGTCAACAGAGTTTACTCTTGAGAAAGCTTATGATGAATATGCCAAAGCATGGATTCTTCTTCATCTTATTGAAAAGGTTTTCGGTTTTGCTGCTTCCGACAAAAGATCATTTATTTTTAATATGAGCGTCGGATATGATCTGAAAGGGATCAAAACAGAAAGAATGCAGACTTTTATCAATTCTCTTATGGAGTCAGCTGGGCACAAAGTTTTTGATGCACATATTAAAAGTCTTGAAGATATTATCGAAAAAGGTGACTTCCTGAAGGGGACGGGACTTGAAAGTGCTCTGGAATCTTTAAAATCGCTTCCTTCATCAATCCCTACGAAAATATGTAACTCAGTTACTCTTTCCACAATGCACGGTTGTCCTCCCGATGAGATCGAGGCGATCTGTATGTACATGATAAAGGAGAAAGGACTTGAAACTTTTGTAAAACTCAATCCGACACTTTTATCATTCCCCGTTGTCAGGAAAATATTGGATGATGCCGGTTTTTCCTATGTGGGGCTCAAACAGGAATCATTTGATCACGATATCCAATACGATGCGGCTGTATCTATGCTACACCGATTAAGAGCAGAAGCCAAAGCCTGTGGTAGAAACTTTGGTGTAAAACTGACGAACACTCTTGGTTCAGTGAATAATCTCGGACGTCTTCCCGGAGATGAGATGTATATGTCCGGTCGGGCTCTGTTTCCCTTATCGATCAACCTGGCAGCAAAACTTTCTGAGGAATTTGATGGGGATCTTCCTGTATCATTTTCCGGAGGAGCTGCCGCCCATAATATTAAGGATATTCTCGAGACGGGAATCAGACCGGTAACCATTGCAACGGAAATGCTGAAACCCGGCGGATATAACCGAATGGTTCAGTGTGCGGCAATTTCCGAGGATTGTTCTTATCCGGAAAAAATCAATGTGAGAAAGCTGAGAGCGTTGGCAGATAAAGCTGTCACTGCTGATTACACTCTGAAAGCCAGTAGGGGAGATGATAGAGTACAGGTTGAAAAACCGCTACCTTTAAATGATTGTTATGTGGCTCCCTGCAAAGTAGCCTGTGCTATCAGCCAGGATATTCCCGAATATGTGCGTCTGACTGGTGAAGGCCGATATGCCGAAGCTCTCGACGTTATATATGAAAAGAATGCACTTCCTTCAATAACCGGACACATTTGTGATCATCAATGCCAGTACAATTGTACGAGAATGGATTACGAAGGTGCAGTTCAAATCAGAGAGATGAAAAAACAGGCCGTTCTCAACGGTTTTGACGACTATATGAAACGATGGGAGAAACCCACTAAAAACAAGAATTCCAAAGTCGTTGTAATCGGCGGAGGACCTGCTGGTTTGTCAGCTTCATTTTTCCTGGCCCGAGAAGGTTTTGATGTTACTGTTCATGAAAAACACCATAGTGCCGGAGGGGTCATTGAACATGTCATCCCCAAATTCAGAATCTCAGCTGAAGCAATCCTCCACGATATCAATTTTGTGAAAGCTCATGGTGTGAAATTCAAATACAGTATGCCTGTTGAGTTTAATATTGGAGATCTCAAAGAGCAAGGCTACAAATATGTAATCGTTGCCACGGGAGCTGAAAAAGTAAAAGCCTATGATATAGAAGGGGCCAGTAGTCATGTCATTCCTTCTTTAGAATTCCTTAAGCTCTACAATACAGATATGAAATCACTGCCCGAAGCAAAGAACGTTATCGTTGTCGGTGCCGGAAATACAGCCATGGACGCGGCCAGAGCAGCTAAAAAGCTCTCTGGAGTAGAATCTGTAGCTGTAGTTTATCGGCGTTCGGTTAAAGAGATGCCTGCGGCAAGAGTGGAATACGATGAAGCTCTGGAAGATGGTATTGATTTTCACTTTCTAACAGATCCCGAATCGTTCAATGCTGATGGTACAGTCCTGTGCCGAATAATGGAACTTGGGGAACCCGATGCCAGTGGCAGAAGAAGACCTGTTCCGACAGCTAAAACTATCACAATCAAAGCTGACCTTGTCATTCCTTCAATCGGTGAGTCTACTGATTCAGAGACTCTTATCAAAAGTGGTCTCCCTGCTGAAAACGGCTGGGTTACTACAGATGAGAATCTCGAAACATCAGTGGAGAATGTATTTCTTATCGGTGATGGAAGAACCGGACCGTCAACTATTGTTCGCTGTATTCAGGAAGGTCGGACTGCGGCAGATACCATTACCAGGAGAGAAGATGAGGGATTCGACAGAATCGAAACATTTCCATTTGTCGATCCCGATACAAGAGTCGGCGAAATCAAAGAGAAAAAAGGTCTCCTGGTTGCATCAGATGGTTCTGATAAGAGAGAGCGGGAAAGATGCATTGAGTGTAATTTCCTTTGTAACCGATGTGTTGAAGTTTGTCCGAATAGAGCTAATGCTACAGTAGCAGTCTCTGAAGATGATGGTTATTTCGATCCATATCAGATCTACCATATTGATGCATTCTGTAATGAGTGTGGTAATTGTGCGCGATTCTGTCCTTACGATGAGGGAAGACCATACAAGGATAAATTCACTGTTTTCAGTTTGAAAGAAGATTTTGAAAACAGCACTAATCCAGGTTTCCTTCTTGATGGAAATGATCTATTGCTGAGAACGGCAGATGTTGTTGAAAAACTGAAAATGGAAAATGGTAAAGTTACTGTTGTTCCCGATCATATGACTCAGTCTGTTGCTATGGTTGAATTGTTAGTTAAAAAACAGCCGTGGATTTTGGGAGAGGTAGAAAAATGATCACATTGATTAAAAATGCTACAGCTGTTGAGTTCGAACCTTCCTCAGTGAAAGAAGGTGTCGACATTGTCATCGAAGACACGCTGATCAAAGAGGTCGGAACCGGTCTGGAAGGGAAGTATTCTGCAGACAAAGTAATAGACGGGACAGGAAAACTGGTTTATCCCGGTATTGTTTGTTCCCATAATCACTTTTATTCCGGATTGGCAAGGGGAATTACAGCCAATATCAATCCGTCGCCGGATTTTGTCTCTATTTTGAGAAATCTATGGTGGCGTCTGGACAGGGCTATTGATAGAGATATTCTCTATTACAGCGGTCTGGTATGTGCTCTCGATGCGATCAAAGCGGGGACTACTTCTGTAATTGACCATCATGCTTCACCTTCGTTTATCAAAGGATCATTGAAAACTCTGAAAGATGCTTTTGAAAAAGCCGGTTTGAGAGGGATGACCTGTTACGAAATAACTGACAGAAACGGTCGGGATCAGATGATTGAAGGAGTGGAGGAGAGTATTGAATTCGCTCAGCTAATCGACTCTGAAAAAGAAAATGGCCCTAATCTGATGGAAACTCATATCGGTGGCCATGCTCCTTTTACTCTTCCCGATGAAGCATTGAAGCTTATGGGTGATGCCGTGAAAAAGACCGGACGCGGGGTACATGTTCACGTTGCCGAAGGGACTTATGATGTTTCCCATTCCCATGCTGTTTACGGCAAAGATCTGATTGCCAGAATGGATGAATTCGGACTGCTCAATAAACGATCAATTATTGTTCATGGAGTTTATCTCTCAGATGAAGATATAAAAACCATGAATGAAAAAGATGTTTATCTCGTGCACAATGCCCGGTCCAATATGAATAATGGAATCGGATACAACGAGAAGCTGGGACAGTATAAAAACCTGGCTCTCGGTACGGACGGAATCGGCAGCAATATGTTTGAAGAGTTCAAGTTCGCTTATTTTAAACACAAAGATGACAATGGTGACATGTGGCCCGACAGTTATCTGAAGTTTCTCCACAATGGAAATGACATTCTCGAGCGGAACTTTGGAGAATCTTTCGGTAAACTGGAAGCGGGGTATAAGGCGGATATTGTTATAGCCGACTACAATTGCCCGACACCTATTTCCGGAGATAATCTGGCAGGACATATTGCATTCGGAATGGGATCAGATACTGTGAAAACAGTTCTGGTCAATGGAAATATTGTTCTTGAAGATGGTGAGTTTCCTTTTGATGTTTCAGAAATATATGCTGAGGCCAGAAAGCAGGCTCAACGCCTTTGGGATGAAATGGACGCATTAGATTAATTATGTACGGGACGGTCGCGACCGTTCCGTACCGGACACAATAGAAAAGCAAGGAGCAGTCGCGACTGTTCTATACAAAATATACAGGAGAAATAGAAATGGATAAAAAACAGATTTTGGAATTGGCAGATAAATACAGAGATTACACAGCGGAAAACCTCTCTAAAATGATTCAAATTCCTTCATACAGTGCACAGGAAAAAGATGTTTGTGCGGCAATAGTAAAAATGTGTGAAGAAGCGGGATTTGACGAAGTGAGACTGGATGGTCTTGGGAGTGTTGTCGGTCGTGTGGGAAATGGTCCTAAAATGATAGCATTTGATGCTCATATAGATACGGTTGAAGTGGGAGATCCTGCTCAGTGGAAACTTGATCCCTTTTCAGGTTTGATTAAAGACGGCCTTGTACACGGACGTGGTGCTTCTGACCAGGAAGGTGGAGCCGCATCTATGATCACTGCCGGTAGAATCTTGAAAGAACTCGGATATGATGGTGAGTATACTTGCCTTTTCACATTTACTGTAATGGAAGAAGACTGTGATGGTATGTGCTGGAAATATCTGATTGAAGAGGAAAAAGTTGTTCCCGATTTTGTAGTTTCTACAGAACCGACTTCCTGTCAGCTTTATAGAGGGCACAGAGGTAGAATGGAAATGGAAGTTATTATCAAAGGTGTTTCCAGTCACGGTTCTGCCCCGGATAGAGGTGTTAGCGCTGCTTACAAAGCTGCAAGAGCTGCTCTGGCAATGGAAAAACTCAATGCCGACCTTCAGCCTGATGAAGAAAAATTCCTTGGAAAAGGAACAATTGTTGTTTCTCAGATTGAAGTAAAAGGTCCCAGTCAATGTGCAGTTCCTGACCAGGCTAGATTGTACCTCGATAGAAGACTTACATGGGGTGAAGATGCTGAATTGGCAATCAGCCAGGTTAAAGCATACATCAAAGAAGCTTTAGGCGAAGAGCCGGAATCTGTAACTATGCCTGATTATGGAAGAAGAGGATACAGAGATTTTGATTACACCCAGGAACTCTACTTCCCCACATGGAAAATCGATGAAGATCATGAACTTGTTCAGGCTGGCCAGGATGCATTTAAAGAACTTTACGGAACAACTGTAAAGACTGACAAATGGACTTTTTCTACTAACGGAGTAGCTACATGTGGTAGACACAAGATTCCAACAGTTGGATTCGGTCCCGGAGATGAGGCTCAGGCTCATGCTCCAAATGAAATTACCAGAGTAAAAGATCTGGAAATATGCAGTGCTGTTTATGCAATGTTTCCCCTTATGCTTGAAAAATAATTGAATTTACTGTTCAGGTTTATTTAAAAATAAGGAGCAGCTTTCACTTTCAGGGAAGCCGCTCCTCTTTCTAGTGGGAGGTTTGACAGTTTTATGAACACAATCAGTACTCCGGTCAGAAGGTTAGATGCAGTTGAAAAGACTGCCGGTTTTACAAAATACATTGCTGATATGGATTTCGGGGATTTCCTTTATGGAAAGCTTTTCAGATCCACAAGAGCTCGTGCCAGAATTTGCACCGTAAAAAAACCATCTCTCCCTGACGGCTATTACATTATAGATAAAAACGATGTCCCCGGTGAAAATGCCATTCACATGATCAACTCTGACTGGCCGGTTTTTGCTGATGAATTTGTACGCTTTATCGGAGACTCCATCGCTCTGGTAGTTGGTCCCGACAAAAAAATAATCAGTAAAATTTTATCAGAAATTGAAGTGGAATATGAAGATATTCCCGCGGTTTATACCATCGATGATTCTCTTGCATTGAAAGGGGGAGTTCTCCATGGTAAAGACAATTGTTATGGCGACTACACGACTGTAAAGGGTGATCCTGAATCAGCATTTTCTGAAGCTGCCCAGATCTATGAAAATACATATGAGACAGGACTTCAGGAACATATCTATATGGAGACTCAGGGAGTAGTCGGTTTATGGCAAGATGGCAAAGTGAATATTCACGGTTCACTGCAGTGCCCCTTTTATGTCCGTCATTCCGTTACTCCTGTTTTGGGAGTGGAAGAGGATGGGGTCAGGATTATCCAGGCTCCCACCGGTGGTGCATTTGGCGGCAAGGAACACTATCCAGATATTTTGACAACGGCTCTGGCTGTTGCTGTTAACAAGCTGAAGAAAAATATCAAAATCTTCTATGAAAGAGAAGAAGATATTGTAAATACAGTAAAAAGACATCCTTCAAGAATCAAAATCAGAACAGCTCTTGATATAGATGGCAATATCACTGCCATGGATGTGGATTCCATCATCGATGGCGGAGCATATGAAAGCTGTTCCTGTATAGTCCTTCAGAGAGTTGTATTTCATGCAACGGGAGTTTATGACATCCCCAATGTGAAATGCCGGGGTAGAGCAGTAGTTACCAATAATGTTCCCAGTGATGCATTTCGTGGTTTCGGCGCTCCTCAGGCCAGCTTTGCAATCGAGTCCCACATGAATCATCTGGCTGAAAAAACAGGAGTCGGATCCCTTGATTTTAAAGCCCGGTATTTTCAGAAAAAAGGTAGTGTAACCAATACTAATGGAGAAATCCATGAAGAGGTGAAACTAAAGGAGATGGTGGCCAAAGCCAAAGCCATGTCCGATTATGACCGCAAGGTTAAGGAATATGGAAAGAGCTCTTCAAAAGGGATTGGTTTTTCCTTATTCAACCACGGTGGCGCATTTACCGGTAATGGTGAAAAAGAGATTATCAATGCCAGGATCAAGGTGAGAAAACTCAAAGATAATCGTGTTGAAATTTATGTTTCCAATGTTGAAATGGGACAGGGACTACTGACAACTTTTTCAAAAATAGCAGCCCATACTCTGGAAATACCCATTGAAAATATCATTTTTATGCAGCAGGATACGGAACTTGTTCCAGATTCGGGTCCTACCGTTGCTTCCCGATCTATTTTGATTGTCGGAACTCTGGTCGGTAAAGCTTCGGCCAAACTTAAAAAGCAGTGGGTAGATGGTGAAGAGATCACTGTATGGCAGGAATATGAAGCTCCCAAAGATGTCATTCCATGGAATCAGGAAACTCTCCAGGGTGATGCCTATCCGGCTTACAGCTGGGGTGTTAATGTTGTTGAGGTGGAATTCGATAAAATCACCTGTGAAATCAAAATTATCGGTGCCTGGAACGTCTATGATGTCGGTGTTCCGATCGACAGACTCGTTGTAGAGGGGCAGATCGAAGGGGGACTGGTTCAGGGGCTTGGTTGGGCCTACCTCGAGAAGATGGAAATCAGAGAGGGACGGATTCAGCAGAGAACTATGGCTGATTATGTCATTCCTACATCTCTCGATGTACCGGTAATGGAAAATGATTTTGTATTAAACCCTTATGAAGAGAGTGCTTTCGGTGCAAAAGGTGCCGGAGAGATTGTTCATAATGGTGGTGCTCCGGCCTTTCTCGAAGCGGTTCAGATGTCAACAGGTACTCAGTTCAATTCCATACCGCTGACACCGGAAAAGATTATGGAGAGTTTGAAATGAAACAGAAAATTAATTTTACCCTCAACGGCAAAAGTGTTTCTGTTGAAACAGATCCATTGAAAAGATTAATAGATCTTCTACGGGACGATTTATCTATGATCTCTGTAAAAGAGGGATGTGGTGAAGGGGAATGCGGCGCCTGTTCTGTACTGCTCAATAATGAAATAGTGAACAGTTGTCTTATTCCCGTTGGCACTATCATTGGTGCTTCCATTGAAACCGTAGAGGGAATAAGGGAAAGTGAAAGCGGAAAGAGGATCATAGATGCTTTTGCTGTTGAAGGTGCCGTTCAATGCGGTTACTGTACTCCCGGAATGATGGTGGGAGCCGAATGGATTCTGCGGAAATATGATAAACCCACACCAGATGAAATCAGAGTTGCCCTATCGGGGAATCTCTGCCGATGTACCGGTTATGACATGATTATCAATGCTGTGGAAACCGCTGCAAAAAGGGGATTGAAATGAGTGTGAGTTATAGACCGGAATCTCTCGATGAGCTTCTTTCCCTTATGTCGGAAAAAGATTTGATCCCTTTTGCAGGAGGAACAGATCTGATGGTGCAGAATGCCGGTGTAGATGGCCCCGATTTTTCAAAAGATGTTGTTTTTTTAGCACATTTAAAAGAACTGAAAGAGATTAAACGGGAAGGAAATAATCTGATCATTGGATCGGCAGCCACTTTGTCGGATATAGAAAATCACGACGATGTTCCGGAACTTCTTAAGAAAGCTGTATCAGAAATCGCAGCTCCCGCGTTGAGAAACCGTGGGACGATGGGAGGGAATATCTGTAATGCTTCCCCCGCTGGAGATTCCATACCTCCTCTGTATGTACTCGATGCCTCTTTCAGGCTTCTTTCCTGCAAAGGAGAGAGGGTATTAAAAGCGGAAGGTTTTTTCAAAGGTCCCGGGAAAACGGATCGCCAAAAAGATGAGATTCTAAAAGATGTCATTGTTCCTCTCAAAGAGTGGAATATCCGCAAATATAGAAAAGTGGGAACACGGGCGGCCAATGCTTTGACCAAGTGTTCCATTACAGCAGCTGCGAAAACTAAAAATGGAATAATTGATGACCTGTCTATTGCTTTCGGAGCAGTGGGACCTGTTATCATAAGAGATAAGAATATTGAAAATAAGCTAATCGGTCTTTCAGTCCATGATGTAAAAGGGAAAATCGATTCTATCATTAGTGATTATTCAACAGTGATTGTACCTATCGATGATCAGCGGTCTACAGCTGTTTATCGAAAAAAAGTTTGCCTCAATCTTCTAAGGGAATTCCTTAAAGAACATTTTAGCAGGGAGATGTAAAATGAGTACTTTATTACTCAAGAATTGTTTTTGTATTTATTTATCCTCGGAAAAAGAGGAATTGCGAGGTTATGACATTCTGGTGAAAGACAATGTTATAGATCAGATTGCCAGAAATATTGGTGTAAAATCCGATAGAACTATTGATGCCAGCCATAATGTCGTTATTCCGGGACTGGTGAACACACATCATCATTTTTATCAGACTTTGACAAGAAATCTTCCGGCAGTACAGAATGCGGAACTCTTTGACTGGCTAGTGTATCTCTACGAGATCTGGAAAAATATCGATGAAGAGGCAGTGTATTACTCGTCCATGCTGGCCATGGGAGAACTTTTGAAAACCGGTTGTACCACTTCTACTGACCATCATTATTTATATCCCAACACCATTACAGGCGATATTATGGGGACCCAGTTCAAAGCGGCTGAAAACCTTGGAATGAGGTTTTCTCCCACCAGAGGCTCCATGTCTCTGAGTAAAAAAGATGGTGGTTTACCCCCGGATTCTGTTGTTCAGACAGAAGATCAGATACTTATTGACAGTGAAAGGGTTATCAATCAATTTCATGACAGCAGCGACTTTTCCATGAAAAAAGTCGTACTCGCTCCCTGCAGTCCCTTTTCTGTGACAGAAGAGTTGATGAAACAGTCTGTCAATCTGGCGAGAAAACATGGAGTCAGGCTGCACACTCATCTGGCGGAAACAAGAGATGAAAATGATTTCTGTATTAAAATGTACGGAAGAAGACCTCTGAAGCTCATGGAAGACTGTGGATTCATCGGTGACGATGTTTTTTATGCTCATGGTATTCACTTCAATGATGAGGAGATGAAAACCCTGTCAGATACAAAAACTCACATCGCCCATTGTCCAAGTTCAAATATGAGACTGGGATCGGGGATCTGTCGAGTTACAGAGATGATCCCTACAGATATCAATGTGGGACTGGCTGTAGACGGTTCAGCCTCCAATGACTCTTCGGATATGCTCGGTGAGATGAGAAATGCCCTGCTGCTTCAGAGAGTCCAGTATGGAGCCGCTGCTGTAACAGCGAAAGATATTATGAAACTTGGAACAGAAAATGGAGCAAAATTGCTCAATTTTGATAAAATTGGAAAAATTGAAACTGGTTATGCAGCTGATATGGCTCTCTTCAATATAAATAAGATGGAATATGCCGGATCTTTATCAGATCCACTGGCGGCACTTATGTTTTCAGGATACAACCACGGGACAGAGTATACCATCGTAAACGGGAAAGTTGTCGTGGACAAAGGTCGATTGATCGGATTTGATGAAGAGGACATTACTAAAAGATGTAATGAGATCTCTGCGAGAATAAGCAGTTAGAAAGATAAAGCGGGCGACGCGGGAGCATCTGGATCCCGCTGTTAGTCGATAACAGGAGAGATATAGATATGATTAAGGATTTTTTAAAACCTTCTAATACAGAAGAAGCTCTGCAGCTGAAAAAGGATAATAAAAACGCCTTTTACCTGGGCGGGGGAACAAAACTGAATCACGGTGGAGAAAACTATGGAGCCGAGGTATTTATTTCTCTTGAGGCTCTGGATCTGAAAAGGATAGAAAAAGCAGATTATAAATTGAAAATAGGAGCTATGGTGACTCTTCAGCAGTTGATTGATTCAACTGAAGTTCCCGAGTTTCTGAAACAGAGTGCTCTTGGCGAAACGAACAGAAATATTCGAAATGCTTCAACAATAGGTGGTGTAATCGCGGCGGGAAAAAGCTGGTCTATCCCTTTGACTGGATTAATGGCTATGGAAGCGGATGTGGAAACAGCTGAAGATGGAGTGATGCCTGTTGATTATTATGTGAAGAATAACAAAGAGAATCTCATATTAAATATCTATATTCCTGATGTAAAATCCGCACTGTGTCAGAACAGTCAGCGAACAACAGTTAATAGCAGACCGGAAGTCTGTGCTGCCGTATCAGTAAATAAATCGGGAAATGCCATTTCAAAAGCCGTATTTGTCATTGGAGGATTGGCTGATTCACCAATCAGGCTGTCAGCTGTTGAAGACAAATTTCTCAATGGTTCTCTGGAAAATGCAGATGCCGTACAGGATGCTGTCATGGATGTAATCGTAGAATATACAGAAAAAAGAGAAAACGGAGCATATCTAAATTATATAAGTGGAGTAATGGTGGCGGACTGCGTCGGCCGTTGCATGAGGTCATAAGAAAATGGAAATACAATTTAAACTCAATAATAAATCAGTAAAAATTGCTGCTGAAGCTGGTCTGTCTGCACAGAAACTTTTGCAGAAACTAGGTATCAACTCGGTTCGAAACAGTGATGACAATAGAGGAAATACAGGATCGGACACGATCATTTTAGATGGTTATCCCATAAATGCCGGGCTTCTTATTGCAGCTCAGCTCGATGGTAAAACTGTAAAAACAGTAGAGTCACTGACAAAAGGGAGAACAATGTCAGCAGTGCAATCGGCTCTGGTCGATATGGGTCTTGTTCAGTCTGCCTACAACTCTCCCGCTGCTGCTCTTCTTATAACAGATCTTCTTGAAAGAGTCGAGAAACCTTCAAAAGAGGAGATTAATGACGCTCTTTCCGGTCTTCTGAACCGTGATAACGGATATCAGCCATACTACAAAGCAGTGGAACTTGCCATTGAGAGAAGTAAAGACCCGTCCTATGAAACCGAAATCGCTCCTGAATTCAGAGATGATCTGAAAGATGTGGGAACTGCGAGACGAAAAATTGACGGTCCTATGCTCGTTCGAGGGGAAAAGCTTTATGTTGAAGATAAAATTAAAGCTGATGCTTATGTCATAAAAATGCTCAGATCTCCTCATGCTCACGCCTGGATAAAAGAGATCGATACGTCGGAAGCGGAAAAGCTCGATGGTGTTGAACTGGTCATGACTTATAAAAACACTCCTCAGATTCCCTATACTACTGCCGGTCAGGGATTCCCCGAGCCCTCTCCCTATGACAAATGCATGTTCAATAAAAAAGTGAGACATGTCGGTGACAGAGTGGCAGCTGTAATGGCTGTAGATGATGAAACAGCACTGAAGGCTATCGATGCAATCACAGTTAAATACGATGTTCTAAAACCTGTTTTTACAGTTAAAGATGCTGCTGCTGACGGCGCTCCTCTGGTACAGGGCGGTCCTCAGAAATATATGGTAGCGGCCCCTGAAGATCTTGATTCAGTTAATAAAAAAGCCGATCCCGAAGAGGGTACGATAATCTACCAGTTCCCCATAGGAAGTGATCCCCGAAAAAATATTGCAGCTTCAGTTACAGGCGGTATCGGTGATATCGATAAAGGGCTGGAAGAGGCTGAAGTCATTATTGAACGGGAATACGATACATCTCAGATCCAGTGTACTCCGCTCGAAATGCACACAGTCCACACCTATATGGAAGGGGACAGACTGATAATGGATGCGTCAACGCAGGTTCCATGGCATGTGAGAAGAATCGTCTCCACTTTACTCAGCGTTAGAGAGAACAAAGTTCAGGTTAAAAAAGCGCGTGTCGGTGGAGGATACGGGTCAAAGCAGGATATCCTCATTGAAGATGTGGCGGCTTATGCCACATGGACTACAGGAAAACCTGTATTCAGCCAGTACACCCGACAGGAGGAATTCGAGTCGTGCAGTACCCGTTTCCCTATGACTATCGGTGTTAAACTGGGCTGTAAAAAAGACGGGACTCTTACAGCGGTATATATGAATGTAAAAGCCAATAACGGACCATTTGGTAATCACTGTCTGACAGTTCCCATGAATGCCTGTTCGAAATCAATGCCGCTGTTCCTCTGTGATAATTTCAAATTTGATGTAACTACGTATTATACAAATATTCCGCCTACCGGTGCTTATCAGGGATACGGTGCTCCAAAGGGATCCTATGCTCTTCAGACAGCCATCGCTGAACTTGCGGAAGAACTGAAAATGGATCATCTGGAACTGATCGAGAAAAACAGGATTTCCGAAGGTGTTATGCTTGAAATCCTCAAGTGTCTCGGTGAAGGTCGTGAGGGAACACCGGCCCGTGTCGAAAGCTGTGGTCTCGACGGTGCATTAAGTAAAGGATCTGAAATGATCGAGTGGGGCAAAACTGTGGAAAGTGACGATCCCGATGTTAAAATCGGAAAAGGTGTTACTATTATTCAGCAGGGCTCAGGGCTTCCGGGACTGGATCAGGCCAATGCCGATATACAGATGTTTTCAGATGGAACCTTTATGATACATTCCGGTGGAGCCGATCTGGGTACAGGCCTCGATACTGTCTGTGTGAAAATGGCCAGTGAAATTCTTAAAGTGGATATGGATCTTGTTTCAATCCTCTCTGGAGACACTGATAATACGCCTTTCGATACTGGCGCCTATGCTTCAAGCGGAACCTATTTCTCAGGAAATGCAGCAAAAAAAGCAGCTGAAGATCTAGCTGACAGGATTCTTACAAATGCGGCTGTAATGCTGGGAGAGAGCAAAGAGGATCTGAAGCTGGAATACCCCGGGATTGTAAAAGGGAAAAAAGGATCTGTTTCTTACAGAGAAGTTGCCCATAATGCCGAGGGGGGCGAAGGTCCGGGACAGATTATCGGCCGGGCTTCCTATACAACAGATGATGCGGCATTCCCCTACGGAGCTCATTTCTGTCAGGTTGCAGTAAATACTAAAACTGGTAAAGTGAAACTGCAGAAATACTACGCACTCCAGGATATTGGGACACCTATCAATCCGGAAATAGCTCTCAGTCAGATCTATGGCGGAGTCCTCAAATCAATAGGACACACTATGTGGGAAGAGATGGTCTTGGATGAAAACGGAAAATGTGTGACAACAAATTTCGATGATTACCTTGTTCCTATGATCAAAGACCTGCCTGAAGATTTCAGGGCGGAATGCATATTCACTGAAGATCCTTTCGGCCCCTACGGTGGAAAATCTGTTTCGGAGATCAGTACGAACGGAGCTGCTCCTGTAATCGCCGCTGCTATTCATGACGCTGTCGGTGTCTGGATTCGAAGCTGGCCTTTCAGTGCTGAGAAAATACTGAAAGAGTTGGGACGGATTTAAGCTCTTGAAATTTATAATTTTACAACTGCTTCCTTCGGGAGGCAGGATATAATAAGCCGCCATCAAAACATCGGGCGGCTTATCAGAACTGTCTAGTGACGGGTTCTTTCGAGAGCCCTCTCAAAAATCCCCAGACCTTCATCAATTTCCTCTTCTGTAACAATCAGAGGAGGGATCCACCGGACAATATTGCCGAAGGTTCCGCAACTGAGAAGCAGAAGACCCTCTTCCCTGGCTGCTGCAATTACGGCTTTCGTTCTGCTGACATCAGGCTTTCCCCTTTCCCCGAATTCAGAGGCAACCATAAGCCCCCGACCCCGGACATCACCGATAACCGGGTATTTTTTCTGAAGATCCCTCAGGCTTTTCATGAGCTGATTTCCCCGAATTTTTGTATTTACAACGAGTTTTTCCTCTTTCAAAACTTGAATTGTGGCTGCTCCGGCGGCACAGGCTATCGGATTTCCACCATAAGTTCCTCCGTGGCTTCCCGGTGGCCATCGATCATCCAATTCTCTTCGATAGGCAATTCCCGATAGTGGGATTCCCGAAGCGATTCCTTTGGCCATGGTCATGATATCCGGTGAAATATTTTCATATTCAACAGCAAAGAAACGACCGCTTCTTCCGAATCCGGACTGGACTTCATCAGCAATCATCAGTATTCCGAACTCATCACAAATACTTCGGACTGCTTTTAAAAAACCAGCAGGAGGGACAACATATCCCCCTTCTCCAAGAATCGGTTCTACAATGATACAGGCAGTTTCAGAAGGAGCTGTCTGACTCATCAGAAGTTTACGGAGTTCGCGGATGGAAAAATCCAGAGCGGTCTGTTCATCCCAACCATAATAGAAGGCATAGGGATAGGGGGTACAGTAAATTCCCGGTACCAGGGGATTATGACCGGCCCTGTAAATCGTTTTACTGGTGGTCATGCTCATTGTCAGATGGGTCCGCCCATGAAAACTTCCCTGAAAAACCACCACATTGGATCTTCCTGTGGCCTGTTTGGCCAATTTAATTGCTCCCTCTACAGCTTCGGCGCCGCTGTTGGAGAAAAAGAAGGTATCAAGTCCTTCTGGCATAATAGGTTTCAGCTGCTCGACAAGATCGAACACAGGTTGATGTGATACAATGTTCATCTGTCCGAAAAGGAGCTTCTCACTTTGAGTTTTGACTGCTTCGACAATTTTCGGGTGACAGTGTCCCGTGCTGGTGACTCCGATCCCGCTTGTGAAATCCAGATATTCTTTTCCCGAGTGGTCCAGTAGTTTGCATCCTCGGCCCGATTCTATTAATAAGTCTGTTGCATGTGTCCAGACGGATGAAAGATTTTTATTTGTCGTAGGATTCATTTTTTTATTCCTTATCTGTTATATGCTTCTGTATAAATGGCGAAAGCATCTTCCTGAGTCACTTCTCGGGGATTATTCACCAGTAGCCGGGTTTGATCCATCACTGAGATCGACATCTTTTTTATGGCGCTTTCCGGAATATCAATGGCTTTAAGATTCGCGGGCAGTTTCAGATCAGAACTCAATGATTCCATCTCATCGATGCATTCTTTCCAGTCTGCACCGGATTTGCCTGTGAGCAGCTCAGCCACCCTGCCGAAGCGGTCTTTTTTAGCTGAAGCATTGAATTTTATTATTGTGGGTAACATCAGGCTGTTCGCCATTCCATGAGGAACATGGAACAGGCCTCCCAGAGGGTAGGCGAAAGCATGAACTGCTGTCACTCCCGCATTGGCAAAAGCAAGACCGGCCATCAGGCTGCCTAAGAGCATGTTTTCTCTGGCTTTCAGATTGGCTCCATTATTGTAGGATTCCCTGATATTGGCACCGATTAATTCGATAGCCTTCTGTGCCAGGGGGTCGGAATAGGCATTGGCGTTGACAGAAGTGAAGGCTTCAACACAGTGGCATAGAGCATCCATTCCTGTAGGTGCTGTTATGTGAGGAGGAAGTCCCACAGTCAGCTCCGGATCAAGAAAAGCCACTTCGGGCATGATGTAAGGTGTCCCGAATCCTTTTTTTGTCTCATTTTCAAGATCTGAAAGGATAGACAGATAGGTAACCTCGCTGCCGGTACCGGCAGTTGTGGGTATGGCAAAGATTGGCAAACCCGGTTTGGGAAGTATTCCCACTCCGAGATAATTCCTGATAGATCCTTCATTGCCGGTCAGTGCTGCTGCAACTTTGGCGGAATCGATAGAGCTTCCACCACCAAGGCCTATCACCCCCTGGACTCGTGTATCTCGTGCTCTGGCAGCTATGGAATCAACCAGTTGTAAACTGGGATCAGGTTTTACTCCATCTTCTAGTACAATGGAAATTCCACCAGCTTCAAGGATTTTTTTTACTTTGTCGTAGATTCCCGCTTTGATTATACCCTGGTCGGTAACAACCAGAACCCTGGAAATTCCCAGAGGTAGAAGAGTTTTCGGCAATTCATTTATTACTCCGGGGCCGATTTTAACCTGTGGTACGGGCCAGATATTATTCATGGTTCAATTCTCCTTATTCTGAGTAGTCAAAAAATCCCAGGCCTGATTTTCGGCCCAGATAACCTGCCGCCACCATCCTTTTTAACAAGGGGTAGGGGCGGTACTTTGAATCTCCGAAATCCTGATAGAGGACCTCCATTATCTTCAGGCAGACATCGAGGCCAATCAGATCTGCAAGAGCCAGGGGACCAATAGGCTGGTTGGAACCGAGTTTCATAATGTTGTCGATTGACTCAGCATCACCAACATCATCGGAAAGGCAGGCAATTGCTTCGTTTATCATAGGGATTAAAATTCTATTGAGGACAAATCCCGGAGAATCCTTTACCTGTATGGGCGTTTTCCCGATCTTATTCGATACATTCATCACTTTTTCTATCACTTGCTGATCTGTCTGCAGAGCGGAAATAACTTCGATTAGCTCCATCACCGGAACAGGATTCATAAAGTGCATACCGATAAATCGTTCGGGCTGTTTCATTGACCCGGCTAATTCTGTAACAGAGATAGTGGATGTATTTGATGCAATAATGCATTCATCGGAGACAATAGCCTCGAGAGATGTAAAAATCTCTTTTTTAAGAATCCGGTTTTCCAGAACCGCTTCCACTACAAGATCACAATCTGCGAGACAGTTTCTGTCGAGGGAAGGGTGAATATTGCCTATGGCTGCTGCGGCATCCTCTACAGTTATCCGTTCTTTTTCCACCGATCGTTTGAGAATCTTATCAATGGACTTCATTGCAGAGTCAAGTTCTTCCTGAAACAGTGAAAAAAGATGTACCTTTAATCCCCCCTGGGCAAAAACCTGAGCGATTCCCCGCCCCATAGTTCCACCACCGAAAACTCCTACAGTTTTTATTTTCTGCATAATTACCTCCTAATCCCTTTCTACGCAAAGGGCAATACCCATTCCGCCGCCGATACAGAGCGTTGCCAATCCCTTTTTCAAATTTCGTTTTTTCATCTCATAGAGAAGTGTAACCAGAATCCGTGTTCCACTGGCACCGATTGGATGTCCCAGAGCAATGGCCCCGCCATTGACATTAACAAGAGAAGTATCCCAACCCAATTCTCTGTTAACTGATATAGCCTGAGCGGCAAAGGCTTCATTGGCTTCTATTAGTTCCAGATCATTTACACTCCATCCCGCTTTATCAAGAGCGATTCTGACAGCCTGTACCGGGCCGATTCCCATAATCGCAGGATCAACTCCGGCATAGCCGTAAGAGGCAATTCGAGCCATAGGGGTGAGACCCATTTGCCTGACGGCTTTTTCCCCCGCGACCAGACAGGCCGCTGCCCCGTCATTGAGCCCCGATGCATTTCCGGCAGTTACAGTACCATCCTTTTTAAAAGCGGGACGGAGTTTCTCCAGTCCTTCAACGGTAGCTCCCAAACGAATGTACTCATCATCTTTAAAAATCAAAGGATCAGCCTTGCGTCGGGCAATAGAGACGGGGATGATCTCTTCAGCAAAACGTCCAGCACTGCGAGCCTGCTCCGCTTTGTTCTGTGAAGCTGTTGCAAAAAGGTCCTGATCCTTACGGCTCAGACTGTACTTTTCTGCCAGATTTTCAGCGGTAATACCCATATGATAATCATTGAAGACATCCCAGAGGCCGTCTTTAATCATCATATCCACAATCTCACCATTACCCATGGGGTAACCTGTTCTTGCTTTTTGAAGCAGGTAGGGAGAAAGAGACATATTTTCAGTGCCTCCGGCAATGACAACATTAGCATCTCCGCATTGAATTTCCTGAGCAGCCATGGTCAGGGTCCGGAGACCTGAGCCGCAGACCATATTCACGGTCATAGCTGTTTTGTCCACGGGAATGCCGCTGTTCACAAGTATCTGACGGGCTATATTCTGACCTAAACCCGCCTGGAGAACATTTCCCATTAAAACCCGATCAACAACCTGGGGAGCCAGATTGTTCCGTTCCAGCAAAGGCCTTGTCACTACCTCTCCCAGCATTGCAGCAGGAGTCGTACCAAGGGTTCCCCCGAAGCTTCCGATAGCGGTTCTTGCGGCATCAACGATATAAATATTTTCCATTATTTTGTGCTCCATATTGGTTTTTCTCTGGCCAGAAAGGCACGCATTCCCTCTTTCTGGTTCGGATGATCAAAAAGACGACTGAATTGGTTCTGTTCTAATTGGTCTATAGTTCCGGGGGAATCGATCCCGTACCTCTTCAGTAGTTTTTTTGCCCTTATAATGCTGTTGGGACTGGATTTGTTTATATCTTGTACCAGTTTCAAAGTCTCTTCCATCAGGGTCTCTGCAGGACAAATCTTATTGGCCAGACCCAGTCTTAAAGCCTCTTCTGAATCGATGATTCGCCCAGAGAAGATCATCTCTTTTGCTGAAGATACACCAATCCTTTCAGAAAGGCGGCGGCTTCCGGCGAAACCGGGGATAACCCCTAGAGTTGTTTCAGGTAGCCCCATTTTGGCCTTTTCAGAAGCATAGATAATATCGCATGCCAAGGCGGTCTCCAATCCGCCACCAAGAGCGAAACCATTAACAGCTGCGATGACCGGGATGGGGAATCCTGCAATTCGGCTCATTACTTTATGTCCTTTTCCGGAGAAGACAGCAGCTTCTGCCGGGGATAAAGTTTCCATCTCTGCAATATCAGCTCCGGCGATAAAAGCCTTACCTTCACCTGTCAGAATAAGGGCGCGAATCGTCCCCAGTTCTTTGGCTTCCAGCCGTATCAGCTCAGCTTCCAGTTCATTCAGGGCACTGATATTCAAGGCGTTCAGACGTTGCGGGGCTGTAAATGTTACAATCCCGGCAGCCCCATTGCGTTCAAATTTTAAATAACTATCTATCATCTCCTACTCCTTCAGACCTGATGTCAATTCTTCCCGGAATTCCGGATGGGCAATAGCAATCAGAGCCCGGGCTCTCTGGATATTACTTTTTCCCTTCAGCGCCGCCACGCCGTATTCAGTTACGATGAAATCGGCATCGTATCGGCTGGTAGTAACGCACGCACCTTCCTTCAAATGAGAAACAATCCGGGAAATTGTTCCTCTTTTGCCTGTCGATGGAAAGGCGATAATTGACTTTCCTCCCTTTGAGATGGATGAAGCCCTGACAAAATCTACCTGGCCACCAACGGCTGAATACTGTCTGGATCCGATCATATCTGCGCAAACCTGTCCGAATAGATCTACTTCAAGGGCGGAATTTATGGAGATCAGATTATCCAGATGGCCTGCTACAAGAATATTGTTTGTATAATCTACAGGTTTCATAATGACAGCCGGATTATTGTGAACAAAGTCATAGAGTTTTTTGGTTCCCATCAGAAACGTGGCTACCAATTTACCGGGATTGAGATTATTGTATTTATTGGTTACCACTCCTTTTTCAAAAAGATCCACTACCCCGTCAGAGAACATCTCTGAATGGATTCCAAGGTCTTTTTTTTCTGTCAGGAATTGAAGAACAGCATCGGGAATAGCTCCGATACCGAGTTGGAGATTGGCTCTGTCCGGTATGAGAGAAGCCACATTTGCCCCTATTTTTTTTTCCACTTCGGTGATTTCCGGCATCGGAATTTCTATAGGCTGGTAATCGGTTTCTACGAGAAAATCCACTTCTGAAATATGAATGCGGGAACCTTGGGTTCTCGGCATTAGGGGATTCACTTCGGCAATGACAGTGCCCGCTGAAGCGGCAGCCTGAAGGGTGTAATCCACAGACAGACCGAAACTCATATAACCTCGATTATCAGGAGGTGAGACCATAATAAGAGCAGTATCTACGGGCAGGTACTTTTCCCTGAAAAGCTTCGGCAGTTCTGAAAAGAAACAGGGGATATAATCGGCTCTGCCCTCGTTTACAGCTTGCCGGGTCGGACCTCCTGTGAATGTAGTGGAATGTCGAAATATCCCTTCAAAGGAGGAATCACAATAAGTACAGCTGTGAAGAGGAACCATGTGGAACACTGTCACATTGTTCAGCCTATGAGCCTGAAGAACCATCTCATTTGTGAGTTCGACAGGAACACCGGCACAATGTCCAAGTACAACATGATTCCCCGGAAGAATACCCTTCTCAATTGCTGTTTTTTTATCAGTGAGTTTCTCCCGGTAAAGAGATTTCCAGGGATCCATCATCTACTCCTCTATTCCCGCCAGGGTTTTGGCATAATTTTTTTTCTTATCCACATTGCCCTGCCGGCTGATCATGATCCGCTGAGCCTGTGGAGACCCGGCTCCATGCATCGATTCGGTGAGATAACCCACTGCCGCTCTTCCAAGGGTAAGGTTTTCTATCAGCCTGAGAAGTTTCATTCTATCGAGAGTCGGAACAGAAGCTACACCTTTGAGGTATTTATCCAGAAGAGGTTGCGTTTCGGGATTTTTCCAGTCTTTTGCCGATGGCATGGTGACCATAAGCCCTCCGGCAATATCCTGAAGAAGCCGTGAAATTTCATAGGGAAAGCGGGTTACATTCTGCTTGCATACATTCGCCAGAAGAAGATCTATAAGGTAGTTTCCCGCTTTTGTCTCTGTACCCAACCAGGAACAGGCAACTGAACTGCTCCACATAGTTTCGTTGAGATGAGTCATTTCCACAATTTTATCCTTGATATGCGATGCCCCGGCACAACCGTTGTATTCAGCAATAAGGGCCGCCGCACCGATTGCGACATCACCAACACCGGTTTTGCAGGCATAACTCTGACGGTGATACCCGGAAAATCGTTCGACAAGCATTCCTGAGAAATCATATTCTCCGTCCATAAAAATCCACTTGTTGGGAATAAACACATCGTCAAAGATCACCATACATTCCTGGCCGCCGTAAGTCGGGCTTCCTGTGTCCATATTGTCTCCGTCAGGATCTTCCATTAGACGGGAATCATTGGCCTGTCTGCCGTAGATATATGTGATTTTGGGATCATCGGCCTCAACAGCACAACAAAGAGCATAATCTATTTCGGTCTCTCCCATAGCGACAGTAGGCATAACAAGGGCATGATGAGAGTTTATCGCACCGGTCTGATGCAGTTTTGCCCCGCGTATTACAATGCCGTCCTTCCGCCGTTCAACTACATGAACATAACCATCGGGATCGGGCAGTTGAGAAGGTTTTAATCCCCGGTCTGTCTTGGCGTCGGTCATGCAGCCATCTACCACATAATCATTTTCTTCAACCAGTTTAAGGTATTCAATAAATCGTTCATGATAATCTGTACCGTGCTTTATATCCAATTCAAATGTTGTAGAGAAGACAGCATTGAAAGCATCCATACCAACACAGCGCTGGAAGCATGTTCCGCATTTTTGTCCAAGCAGTCGTTGCATTCCGATCTTTTTGTAGAGATCTTCAGGACTCTGATGAAGATGACAGAACCGGTTGATTGTTTTTCCGGTCAGCGCCGATTCGGCGGTCATATGTGCTCTGTATTCAGGATCTTCTGCCAGTTCATATGTGAGTGCAATAGAGTTTATCGATGCCCGGACAATCGGATGATCGTAGGGATTTTCAAGTTTCTCTCCTCCCAGAAAGACATTTAAAGGGCGTCTGTTATGTAGACTTTCACGATATTCTTTTCCTGTCATTAAAGCCATAATATTTTCCTCCTAATAATCAATAACTACGGTTTTGAGCTGCCCGGGTTCTATGTCATAGAAGTAACCCAGATGTTTGTAAATGATCTCTAATGATCCTGAAACATTTCGTTTTCTCAATTCTTTCAGCAGATCGAAATGAAGTTCGATCATCTGAAGACTGATCTCATTTTTCCTATATGTGACAAATTGCAGTAGCCGGATTTTCTGATATAAATCCTCCATAATGCGGATCAGGTTCTGACTTTTTCCGATTCTGGCAAGGCCCAGGTGAAACTCGCACTCCAGACGGATCCAGTTAAAAATATCCCCTTCTCCGGCTAACCTTGAGCACTCTTCAGCCATCATCATCAGGTGGTCGAAATCAGAATTGCTCCCGTTCTGAATAGCCAATTGAATTGCCAGGCTATCGACGGTAATCCGGGTCAGCCCAAGGTCGTGAATATCATCGGAAGTAAAAGTCACAACTTCGGCAAAACGCCGGGGATAGATTATTACAATCCCTTCTGATTCGAGCCGGACAAGAGCGGCGGTAATGGGAGTGCGACTGACTCCCAGTTCTTCAGCCAGCCGGTCAATTGGGATTTTGCTTCCACAGACTATCTCCTGGCGCAAAATCTTTTCCCTTACAGCCAAATAAACATCTTTGGAAAGATTCGTTTTTTTCAAAAAATGACCTCGATAAAATTCAAAAATTAATAATCTGATTAGATTACCTCAAATTGTATTTTATCCATCCTAGTGCTTTTCTTGTCCCAGTCAAGAGAAACAGACAGCCTAAAAAGCGCCAAAACCGCCCTGGAAACGAGTAGAGAAAAATATCAGAAATGTATCAGATTTACGACATAGGTAAATTATTGTTAGTTTTTAATAAGAGTGTTTTTGTCAGGTCATATCAAGTTTGATCTTTCTGATTATTATTGGAGCGATGGTTTCAAAAGCTTTGTCCATCTCAGAAGCGTCCAGAGCAGTAAAACCAAATAGAAGTCCCCCTCTTTTAGGGGGATTTATAAAATAGCCTGAAAGTGCCGGTACATCATAACCGGCACTCTTCAGTAATTCTGAGACTTCCCGGTCATCTACTCCTTCAGGAAGCCAGGTGACAATATGAAGTCCCGCTTCTCCCGAAGAGGGTTTCAATAATCCTTTCAGATGTTTGTCCATTGCCTCAATCATGGCGTTTCTTCTATCGAGATAGATTTTTTTCATTCTCCGTATATGGCGGGCAAAATGTCCCTGCTCTATAAAATCATGAAGCACAATTTGTTCAAATATTGGAGAACCTCTATCTGCATGAGCCCGCAAAGTATGAACCGGTTCAACCAGTCTTTCGGGAACGACCATGTATCCCAGCCTCAGAGCGGGGAAAAGCACTTTACTGAAAGTCCCGATATAGATGACTCTTTCCGACCGGTCTATCCCCTGGAGGGACATTACCGGAGATCCGCTGTATCTGAATTCACTGTCATAGTCATCTTCTACAATCCAGGAGCTGTTCTCCTCAGCCCATTGTATTAATTCCAGTCGTCTTTTCAGGCTCATAGTCACTCCCAGGGGGAATTGATTGGAAGGAGAGATGTAAACCAGTCTTGCTGTAGTCGAAGAGTTCAGTTCCTTCTTGATTACGATTCCAGACTTATCGACAGGCAGAGGGATAACTTTTGCAGAAACACCACTGAAAGCCGCTTTAGCTCCGTTATAACAGGGATCTTCGATCCAGACTCTGTCTCCTTTATTGAGCAGGAGTTGGGCCGTTAGGTTCAGTGCCTGCTGAGCACCACTGGTTATGATTATCTGGCTGCATTCACATTTCACACCTCTTGCAGCTCTGAGATATGAGGCAATCACTTCTCTTAGAGCCGGGTATCCCAGAGCTGAGCGATAACCGAATTGGCTTCTCGACATTCTGCGCCAGGTTTTGATCATAATTTTTTCCCATGTTTTTATAAAAAACTCCTCAATCGATGGAAGAGCCGGGGTAAAGGGTTTGAGTTTTGTTCCTTCCAGAAATGGAACTTTAAGCAGATCTTCTACATTATCGGAGATTTGCAGGTCTCTTTTCTCAGTGGGGATAGAATTCGTATTTTTCTTATATTGCTGGGCAAAATTTGTAATTATATCTTTTGGAAGGGACGAGGTCACTCTCGTACCCGATCCTACAATGCTGTCTACATATCCTTCGGCAATAAGCTGGTTAAAGGCATCAATTACGGTATTGCGGCCCAGGCTCATCTCCTGGGCCAGAACCCTTGTCGAAGGTAATCTCGTGCCCGGTTTGAGTTCATGAGACAGAATCTTATCCCTGAGTTCCTGAAAGAGCTGTCTATGGAGGGCTGTCTGTGAACTCCTATCGAGAGTTATTGTTCCAAGAGAAATAAAAGATGCTATTTTAGGCATAAATGGTTCCCTATAAAATGTGATAAATGGATCTTGTTCAGACCCAATTATAGCATTAAATATTATATTAACAAATGCAAAAGGATGGATTTTTTATGATTGATACAGGAAGTATGAAACAAGTTCAGGAATTAGACCGCGAACATATTATATATAGTTGGAAAGCACAGAAGTCAGTTAATCCTATAATTATGGAAAGTGCAGAAGGCATATATCAGTGGGATGTTGATGGAAAAAAATATATAGATTTTGCATCGGGGCTTCTCTGTGTGAATATCGGACATGGAAACAAACACGTACTCGATTCGATGAAAAAACAGATGGAAAAACTCTGTTATGTAGGAACCATGTTCGGTACAGAGGTAAAAGCCAAACTGGCGGAAATGATTTCAGAAGTTACGCCCGGTGACCTCGATTATGTATTCTTTACAAATGGCGGTGCTGAAGCAAATGAAAATGCCATAAAAGCGGCAAGGGCTTATACAGGGCGTCAAAAAATCTATTCCCGCTGGAGAGGATATCATGGCGCTACAGCCGGAGCTATCACTCTGACTGGTGATCCAAGGCGATGGGCTGCTGAACCGGGTATGCCCGGAGTGGTACACTATTTCGGACCCTATCCCTACAATGATCCTTTTGGAACCATTGATGATCCTGAAGAATGTGGAAGAAGAACCCTCGAAGTATTGAAAACTCAGATTATGCTCGATGGACCTCACACCATTGCGGCGATTTTTCTCGAGCCTATAGTGGGAACTAACGGAATCATAATTCCTCCGAAAAGTTATGTTCAGGGATTGAGAAAGTTATGTGATGACTATGGGATTCTTATGGTTTGCGACGAAGTTATGTCAGGCTGGGGACGCAGTGGGAAGTGGTTCGGAATCGAACATTTTGATGTTGTTCCCGACATCATAACAACGGCAAAAGGGTTGACTAGCGGGTATGTTCCTCTGGGAGCCATGATATGGAATAAGAAGCTGTGGGATCACTTTCAGGATCATCCTTTTGTCGGTGGATTAACCTATGGCGGACACGCCCTTGCCTGTTCAGCGGCGATTGCCAATATTGAAGTATACAGGAATGAAGGGCTTATCGATAGATCCCGGATAATGGGTGAGTATTTTTCAGAAAAGCTGAAAGATTTAAAAGAAAAACATCCCTCTGTAGGTGATGTTCGGAATATCGGTCTCTGGGGAGCTATTGAGTTGACATCGGATAAAGAGAAGAGAACACCCCTGGCAGGGTTTGCCGATTCCAGAAGAAATGTGTCAGCTGAGCTGACCAGAAGGATGGCAGACATGGGCCTGACTCTTTTTGCCAAGTGGGATTTCATTTTTATGGCACCGCCACTGATTATCAACAGGGAACAACTCGATGAGGCTATGGCTATTATCGACAAAGCACTGGAATTCACAGATTCGCTGTTGTAGATAGTTCGCTGATTAAAAAAGGATCGGTAGCGGAGATATTGAAGCTTTTCTGCTTCCGGTTCTAAAAAATATTCTCAATTCATATCTTCATGAAAATTGCTCTCTTGCTTCATATGGAGGAAACGTGACAAATAAAGGTGCGCTCGAAAAGTTTAAAGAAATCAGAGCTCAAATGTTGAAAGGCGGTGGTGATGACAGGCTGAAAGCTCAGCACGATAAAGGCAAACTCACCGCTAGAGAAAGAATAAAACTACTCGTAGATAATGACTCATTTATTGAGCATCCGTCTTATATGACAGGACGTTCGACGGCTTTCGGAATGGACAGAAAAAAATTTATTGGAGACGGTGTCGTTACAGGCAGTGCAAAGATTAGAGAAAAACAAGTCTTTCTGACATCTCAGGATTTTTCCGTTCTCGGAGGATCTCTCGGAGAAATGCATGCAAAACGAATCTCCGAAGCTCAGAGTTTAGCTTTGAAAAACGGAGTTCCTTTCATTCAGATAAATGACTCGGGAGGAGCCAGAATTCAGGAAGGGATTTTATCGCTCAATGGTTATGGAGAAATTTTTCGAAATAATACATTGGCTTCAGGAGTAATACCCCAACTTTCAGTCATATTGGGTCCTTGTGCGGGAGGTGCCGTTTATTCTCCCGGGATTACAGATTTCATTTTTGTGGTAGATGGAGTCAGTAATATGTATATTACCGGTCCCGATGTACTTAAAACTGTAACGAACGAAGTGATAAGTCATGAGGATCTCGGAGGAGCACAGGCTCATTCCGAAAAAAGCGGAGTGGCTCATTTCCGTTTTGATACAGAAGCGGAATGTTTGGCCTTTATTCAAAAGCTGTTAAGTTATCTGCCATCCAATAATATGGAGAATCCTCCGGTTTCAGAATCCTTTGATGAAGCAGATAAACAACTCACCAACCTATTGAGGATTCTTCCCGATGACGATAGAAAAGCCTACGACATCAGGGACCTTATTTCTGAGGTTTTTGATAAGGATAGTTTTCTTGAAGTTCATAAAGATTTCGCGAAAAATATTGTTGTTGGTTTTGCAAAGCTGCAGGGAAGAACAGTTGGGCTTTTTGCCAATCAACCTAATTTCTATGCTGCTGCCCTGGATATAGATTCTTCGGATAAAGCGGCAAGATTCCTCCGGTTTTGCGATTCATTCAATATCCCGATTATCTCTCTTGTCGATGTTCCCGGTTTTCTTCCAGGAGTAGATCAGGAGCATAAGGGAATTATCAGACATGGGGCGAAAATACTCTATGCCATAGCTGAAGCTACGGTTCCGAAAATATCCCTGATTCTCAGGAAGGCCTATGGTGGAGCTTATATCGCTATGTGTTCAAAAGCTCTCGGGTACGACAGGGTTCTGGCCTGGCCTACTTCCCGTATAGCGGTTATGGGTGCAGAAGGGGCCGCTAATATCATTTTCCGCAAGGAAATAAATGATGATGAGGATCCAGTGGAAAAGAGGAAGGAAAAGATTGTTGAATTTGAGGAAACAATGATGAATCCATTTGTCGCCGCAGGGTTCGGTTATGTAGACGATATTATTGATCCCAAAAATACCAGAATTGAACTCATCCGGTCCCTTGAGATGAATCTTCGGAAAAAAGAGGATAGGCCTGCTAAGAAGCATGGAAATATCCCTCTATAGGAGTTAATGAAATGATTGATATTGAAGTCTTTAGTTATACCATTCAGACCTCTATTCTCGGGATGCTAATTGTATTCGGTTTCCTGTGGTTCTTGAGTCTTTTAATGGGTTTGCTGGTAAAGATTTTTGAAGATAAAAAAGTACTAAGTGAAGTGTCTGATGAAATAGAATCCCCTGCTGAAATGGAAAACTGGTTGTTCGCAGCAGCTGCTGCTTTTCTTTCAGAAGAGGAGCTGGAGTGTTCTGTCAGCGCTGTATCGTGGAGACCTGCCATTGATGAAAAGAACAATCCATGGCTGCAGAGTCCCAAATTACCAGGAAAATGGTCAGGAGTTTAATGATGCTGAAAAAAATAAAAATGGAATTTAATGGTGAAATTTTTAATGTGGAAGCTGAACGAAAAGGTGAAACAATCTCTATATCCAGAGATGGAAAAAACTACTCAGTTCGTATTATCCCGGAAGAGGTTATTGCAACCAAACCCGCGGCAAAAGCAAAGACTGTACATGTATCTCCTGTTAAAGATTCAGTCGCTCCCAAACATGTGGCAGGTAGCATTACGGCGCCTATGACGGGACTGGTTAAAGATATTCTTGTCCAGACTGGAGCTAAAGTTAAAGCCAGACAGATTGTAATGATTATGGAAGCCATGAAGATGGACATCGAAATAAAAGCTCTGTCCGAAGGGACTGTAAAAGAGATATACGCAGCAGCAAACAGCAATGTTTCCCAGTCGCAACTTCTTATGAGTATCGGTTAGAGGGAAAAGATGACAGACTTATTATTAAAATTCCTTTCCAGTACAGGTCTTACGGCCCTCTCCTGGCAGAATCTTGTCATGATTTTTATTGGAGTTCTGCTGCTTTATCTCGGGGTTGTTAAAAAATATGAACCTCTTCTTCTCCTCCCCATCGGCTTTGGAGCTATACTTGTAAATCTCCCGCTTACTGGATTACTCGATGAGAGCGGTCTCCTTCACTATTTTTATTTTGGTATAAAATTGGGAATATTTCCCCCTCTTATTTTTATGGGTATAGGAGCTATGACGGATTTCGGTCCGCTTCTGGCAAAACCGAAAACATTTTTACTCGGAGCGGCAGCACAGTTCGGAATATTCGGAACTCTGCTGGGAGCAAAAGCCCTTGGGTTTGAGTTCGCCGAAGCCGCTTCTATCGCAATCATCGGAGGAGCCGATGGACCCACAGCAATCTATCTTACAAGTAGGCTTGCCGATCATCTTCTCGGGCCGATCGCAGTGGCTGCTTACAGTTATATGGCTCTTGTTCCCATAATACAACCTCCTATTATCAGGCTTTTGACCACAAAAAAAGAAAGACTGATAAGAATGGCTGAAGTCAAGCCCGTTTCTAAAAAAGTCAAAATCATATTCCCAGTTGTGACAACCATAGTTTCAGCCCTGGTGATTCCTGCGTCGACTCCATTGATAGGCATGCTGATGCTTGGGAATTTCTTTAAAGAAGCAGGAGTCGTTGATCGCCTTTCCAATACGGCAAAGGGAGAATTAATCAATATCATCACGATTTTTCTTGGTATTGCTGTCGGTTCGAAGATGTCTGCCGAGGAGTTCTTGACGGTCAAAACTTTGATGATAATCGGACTGGGATTAACAGCATTTTCAGTTGGGACGGCATCGGGATTATTACTTGGAAAACTGATGAGTTTTTTCTCCAAAGATAAAATAAATCCGATGATAGGCGCTGCCGGAGTATCGGCGGTACCAATGGCCGCAAGAGTTGTTCAGAAAATAGGCCAGGACGAGGATCCCGGTAATTTTCTACTGATGAATGCAATGGGGCCAAATGTGGCGGGAGTAATAGGTTCTGCTGTGGCCGCAGGCGTTCTGCTCTCCCTGGCCATGTAGAACCCGTTGATTCCTATAAATCCTAGCTAGTTATTTCTTTCAGGTAGAAATCAATCTGCCTGATTAATTTGTTTTTTAAATCCTAAGGAGGATCCATAAATGGCTGACAGAAAAGAAGCAGCAAATTATATTGCAGGTTTATTAAAAAGAGCGAGAAAGGCTCAGGCTCAGATCGAATTTGCCTCACAAGATGAGGTAGATGAGCTTTGTACGAGAATCGGTTTTGCAGGAACAGTGCCCGAGTGGACTGAAAATTTATGCGAATTCTGTGTCGAAGAAAGCAGAATGGGAATTGTTCAGGATAAAATCGGTAAAATGAATGTAAAAATAAAAGGCGCTTTGAGGGATATTAAAGGTGTTAAAACAGTTGGACTTGTCGAACATGATAAAAAACTCGGCTTAATGAAGTTCGCAAAACCTATGGGTGTTATAGGAGCGGTTATTCCCTGCACAAACCCCGAAGCTACTCCCTTTGGTAAAGCAATAAATGCAATCAAAACGAGAAATGCCATTGTTATGGCGCCTCATCCCAGAACAAAAGTTACAAATAAAAAATGTGTAGATAGGATGAGGGCTGTTCTGAAAAAATCCGGATTTCCCGAAGACCTTATAATTACAGTAGATCCGGATAAAGTTTCTATTGAAGCAACTAATGAACTTATGAAGCAGGCGGATTTTGTCATTGCCACCGGTGGTGCAGGTCTTGTAAAAGCAGCCTATTCGAGTGAGACTCCTTCACAGGGGGTAGGTGCCGGAAATGCAGTAGTTATTGTAGATGAGACATGTGATATGAAAGACGTTGCCAATAAAATTATGAGATCAAAAACTTTTGATAATGCAACTAGCTGTTCTACTGAAAACTCTCTTGTAATTCAGGAAAATGTTTATGATGAACTCCTGGCTGCTCTCAAAGATGAAGGGGCTTATCTCTGTAATTCAGAAGAGAAAGCCAAACTTCAGAAAGCTATGTGGCCCAATTATCCCGATGATCATATTCTGAATGCAAAGATAGTTGCCCAGTCATTTGCAACTATTGCCGGCATTGCCGGAATCTCAGCTCCTGCCGATAGGAAATTTTTTCTTGTTGAAGAAACGGGAGTAGGTGATGATTTTATTTTTTCCAGAGAGAAACTTTCTGTGACAACAACCGTTTACAAGTATAGAGATTTTGAATCGGCAGTTGAAAAAGTAAATGAAATCACAAACTACTGCGGTGCAGGACACAGCTGTGGTATCCATACCACTGATGAGGCAAAAATCAAAGAACTTGGTGAACAAATCAAAGTATCGAGGATAATGGTCAGACAACCTCAGTGCCTTGCCAATTCCGGTGCATGGACAAATGGTATGCCGATGACTCTTACTCTTGGCTGCGGAACCTGGGGAGGGAATGCCACTTCAGAAAATATTTCATATAAACATATGCTTAATTACACTTGGGTTTCCTCACCAATCAAGGCAAATCAACCGAGTGATGAGGAACTTTTCGGATCTCTTACTGAAGCAGATGTCGTGTAGTTGTATCCTCTGGATTAAAGCCGTCTTTTTTGAAGGCGGCTATTTTTTTATCAATTTCAAACAAGTCAATTATTACTTGTTTCGTAGATTAATGAAGTTTAAAATTAATGTCGTGGTAAAAATAATATAATGTGATCATCGGGATGGATAATATGGTTTTGGAAAATGATTTTTTGAATTTTCAGGCAGAGCTTCATACGCCTGAAATTGCCCATAAGCTGAAATCTGTAACTGTCGGTATTGCCGGTCTGGGAGGACTTGGTTCAAATGCCGCCATTGCACTGGCAAGAGCCGGTGTAGGTACTTTGATACTTGTCGATTTTGATGAGGTGGAATTATCAAATCTGAACAGACAGGCCTATTTCATCGAACACGTGGGTATGGCAAAGACCGATGCCCTATCAGACCTGATTTCCAGGATAAATCCTTTTATCACCCTTGAAGTAAAATGTATCAGGATTACTCAAGAAAATTGTATGGAAATATTCGGGAAAGCATCGGTGGTTATTGAAGCGGTAGATGAAGCCGACATAAAGGCAATGATTATTGAGACTATTCTTTCTGAGTCAACAAGTATCTCTGTCGTGGCCGGTTCGGGAATGGCGGGATATGGTAAAAATAATACAATCAGGGAAAATAGTTTTCCCCGGCTTCGTATTTTGGGAGACGGAGAAACAGAAGCTCTTCCCGGAGTTCCCTTAATGGCTCCCCGTGTCGGAGTCGTGTCGTGCATGCAGGCTAATGCCGCTCTTGAAATTTTGCTGGGAGAATTATAGTGATAAAAGTTAATGACAAAACTATGGAATGGTCCAAAGAACTCTCTGTTTTTGATCTATTAAAAAAAATGGGATATAAACTGAACATTCCGCCTGTTCTTTTCAGGGTAAATAATGAAATTATTCGTCGGGAATCGTGGAATGAGTATTGCATCCCCGATAAGGCTGAGATCTCTATTGTGAATCTACTCCGGGGAGGGTGATAGGCGGCGCTCCATTCACCGATAAAAAAATGATAATTACGACGTGAAAACATCAAAATAGTTGAATTATATATAAAATTATATATTTCCATTACATGCTTCTGACAGGGCTCTGATATTTCATATATACCTTGAATAGTTGATTGTGCCCATAAGTTTCTGCTTTTACAATGAAGCTAGAAATAAAGGGAGGTGGTATTATGCCCCTTAAATTCAAGCTTTCAAACTGTACAGGATGTAAACTTTGCCAGCTTGCCTGTTCCGCTGTTCATGACCAGGTGTTTAATCCGGAAAAGGCAAGGCTGAAGATGATCCACGAGTATAATAGCAAGGGAATAAAAATACGTTCCAGCTACTGTACCCACTGTGGTCAATGCGAAGAAGTCTGTCCTGAAGAAGCAATTAAAAGTAACGGTAGATGGATGGAGGTCGACCACGATCTTTGTGTCGGATGTGAGTTGTGCGTATCAGCATGTCCCAAAAAAATCATCTATATGGATAGTAATGAAAAATCAATAATCTGTGATTTATGTAATGGCGATCCGGAATGTATCAAATGGTGTCCAAAAGATGTCATTACACTACGTGGAAAAGGGGCGTCCAAATGAGTAGTTTTTTTGGTAAAATGTTAGTTGTAGATCTTACGAGAGGTATAATTGAGGACAAAATTCTTCCGAGAGAATGGGTTGATCTTTATACTGGCCAAAAGGGTCTGGGCTCAAGAATCCTTATGGAGGATTTCGATGTCGATATTGATCCTCTTTCTCCTGAAAACAAAATCGTTCTCACTCCGGGTATCATGACGGGAACTATAGTTTCCTGTTCTGCAAAATTATCCATGACGACGAAATCTCCGCAAACTGGTACAATTTCTGATGGATCAGTTGGAGGACATATTGGAGCGGAACTCAAATATGCCGGATATGATGCTGTAATGATTTCAGGAAAAGCAGCAGAGCTTTCTTATCTTCATATAGATCCTGATAATAAGGAAATTATCGCCATCCCAGAATTTAAAGGTCTTGGAACTTTTGATACAGAAGACGATCTGAAGAAACTTCGGGGAGACGATAAACTGAAAGTTCTCGCTATCGGGCCGGCCGGAGAAAACCTTATTCCCTTTTCCTGTGTTTCATCAGAGCGTTACAGGCAGTTAGGCCGCGGCGGGATGGGCGCTGTGATGGGGAGTAAAAACCTCAAAGCTATCAGTATAAGAGGCTGGCTAGATGTTGCGGTCGCAGATATCCGAAAGTGTATGGATATTTCCATGGCGGCTCATATTAAAGATGCCGTTATAGATCCTGAAAACGAGATATTTACCCACGGAACAAGTATTCTTGTCGACTATTCTCAGGAATCGGGATTATTACCAACTGAGAACTTTTCAAAAGGTAGATTTCCCGAATATAAGAATATTAATGGGGAATCCTTCAAGGCTGTAAGATTAAATAAAAAAGCCTGCTTTTCCTGCGGCATAGCCTGTGGGAATTATGTGAAAGACGGCAAAGCTGTCGTGGAAGGACCGGAATATGAAACCATAGCTCTTTGCGGTTCATCCATAGGAGTCGGAAACAGAGCCGATATCATCAGGATGAATGCAGTCTGTGATGATCTGGGTATCGATACAATCTCAGCCGGTGGTACAATCGCTTTTATGATGGAAGCCACTGAAAAAGGGATTCATGACTTTGGGATTCGATTTGGAGACGCTGACAAAGCTCTTCAGTATATGGATGATTTATCACATCTGAGGGGAATCGGGAAAGAAGCGTCCAGGGGATCAAAAGGGCTTGCTGAGATATACGGTGGAGATCACTTTGCCATTAATGTAAAAGGAATGGAGCTGCCCGGATATGATCCGAGAGGATCCTGGGGTATGGGTATTGCCTATGCCAGCGCACCGAGAGGTGGATGTCATATGAGTGCCTATCCGATAGCGGAAGAGGCATGGGGCACTGTTGATCCTTTTACATTTGATGGAAAAGGGAAACTGGTTGCGGATATGCAGAATAGCCAGTTTGCCAAGTTTTCCATGGGTGTGTGTGACTTTTGGCCGATTGAAGATAAAACTATTGGAGAGCTTTATGAAGTGACTGTTGGTGGAGAATGGTCAGCGGAAAAAGTATATTTAACCGGAGAGCGAATTTTCAACTTACAGAGAATGTTCAATGTAATGGTGGGGTTTGAAAGAAGGGAGGACACTCTTCCCGGAAGATTTCATAAGGAAATACTCAAAGAAGGTCCGCCGAAAGACCATCTGATGACTAAAACGGCATTCGATAAAGCCATGACTGAATATTATACTTATAGAGGATGGGACGAAAAAGGACGGCCTACAATTGAGAAACTCAGGTCTTTGGGAATCGAAGAGAAGTTGATTGAAGCCTATGCGGAGAAAGTGAAATTAAATGGAATCCCAACTATGAACAAAACCTACGCAGAGATTATTAAATGAAACACGATCCCCTCAGCAGATATGATACTCTGGAAGATGGAACATATGTAGTCAACATAAGAGCCAAAAGCCCCGGATCACTGTTCAATGAATTCGACTTTGACTCTTCTTTATGGAATATAGATCTCAGAAAAGATTTTGTTGATTATCTTGTAGACTGTGTAGATGAAATTGGAGACAAAAACAATTTTGTTCTCCAGGTATGTCTGCCTGAAGATAAAATAGAAAAAGGCTTTGCTGGAAAATTCGGGAAAGCCATCAATAGTTATTTCTTTTATTTGATTCATATTTCTAAAAAATCAATATTGAGATTAACCAACAAGATAATCTTTAATTTCATTCTCTCACTTAGTCTCCTTGTTCTGATTTTACTAATCGGAAAAAATATAAATGATACAGAATCTATGATCTATATGATTTTTAACGAAGGGCTCTACATTGCCATCTGGGTTTTGATGTGGCCGGTGTTTTCAGACTTCCTCATAGAAATGAAGGGAGAATGGGATAAGCTGAAGATCTATAAGAGATTTTTAGATATAGAACTTCTGTTTGATAGTTACAAAGACTTATAGATATTGGAAATTAGTACCAGATAACAGCTTCATATCACTACTCGGTTAGAGCTGTATTGCCATGAAATTGTATTTTGAAATTGAAATAAAAATTATGAGGTAGATATTATGAAAAGCGGACCAAAAAGTAAAGCTATGTTTGACAGAGCTTCCAAGTCCATTCCCAAAGGTGTTTCGTCAAATTTCCGATATTGGGGCGATGATTCGACATTAATTGTGAAAAAAGCTAAAGGTGCCTACTTATGGGATCAGGATGATAATCGTTATGTCGATTACAGGCTGGGTTTTGGACCGGTTGTTCTCGGACATGCCCGCGATGAAATAAATGAGTATGTGTCGGAAGCTATTAAAATAGGTACGACTTTTGCGATGACCAATGAATATGAGATCAGAGTTGCGGAAAAGATAAAAAAATTGACCGGTGTTGATCTTGTTCGACTTACTAATACCGGTACAGAAGCAACAATGAGTGCTATAAGAATTGCCAGAGCTTATACAGGACGAGATAAAGTTCTGAAATTTGATGGTGCTTATCATGGTTTTCATGATTATTCTCTATGGAATACATATCCGCCTGTTTCTGGAGTGGGGTATAAAAATGCACCCTTTTTAGTTCCCCAGGGATCGGGAATGCCCAGGTCTGTTGGTGATTTAATGTACTCTCTTCCTTTTAATAATAAAGAGCTGCTTGAAAAGAAACTAAAAGAGAGATGGCAGGATATCGCCTGTATAATTGTTGAACCTCTTCTTGGGAATCAGGCATCAATTATGCCTCAAGATGGTTTTCTGGATTTTATCAGAGAGCAATGTACAAAATACGGTATTGTTATGATTATGGATGAAGTCAAGACTGGTTTCAGAATTGCAAAAGGTGGAGCCCAGGAGTACTTCAATGTTAAAGCCGATCTGGTTACTTATGCAAAATGTCTTGGAAATGGCTTCCCTGCTGCAGCCATTGCCGGACAGAAGTTTATTATGGGAGAAGTCGGTCCCGGACAAATCCCTCATGGCGGAACTTTTGGAGCTAATGTTGTCGCAATGGCCGCTGCTGAAAAATCTCTTGATCTTATTGAGGCGGGAGAACTGGATAAAGCTAATGCTCACGGGAAGCTGCTCAGAGCAGGTTGGAAAAAGATCCTCGATGCCTCTGGAGTTCCCTATGTTATTCAGGGGCCCGACGCAATGCCCGGTATTGTCTTTACTGAAGAACCGATCTGCAGGGAATACAAGCATTGGGCTAAGGGAGATCACGATACCTATGATGCCATAATCGATAAATGTATTCAGAAAGGAGTGATGCCCGATTATGATTCGAGAGAACCGTGGTTTATTTCCTCCTGTCATACTGATGAAGATGCCGAGTTTGTATTAGGCGTGTTTGAAGAATCAGTAAAAGAAGTATTAAAAAAGAGATAATTTGTTTTATATGGATGCAGGAACGTATATGTGTGTTCCTGCATCACCAAGTCATTCTTTTAATTTGTTCTGAAAGGAATATTCTCATATTATGAAATCACTCAAAAAAAAATTAGTTTTCTCAGCTCTCTTTATGATCCTCTCCAGTGCTGTTCTTTCAGGGTTTATTGTTTACTACAATTATAGCAAGTCTCTTGATAAATCGATAGAGAATCACCTCTATCATGCCGTAATTGCTGCAGAATCAGCATACGATTTTTCTAAAGTCAACTCTCTGTTCAATACAGGAGGAGAGGAAAGTTCCTATCATTTAAATGGGGTTGATAAGCTGATAGAAATTCGCGATAAGCTCGGTGTTGAGTATCTCTATGGCCTGATACGAAATCCCGAGGGGAGCTGGGTGTATATCTTTGATGATTCATACTACGATTTCGAAGAAGATGAGGATCCCTTTCTTTACCCTCTCGATGGAGAATGGGATACTCTGGATCTGGCTGAAGAAACAAAAGAGTTCCAAGTCGATCAGGAGTATCTGACTGATGAATGGGGAACCTTTATCAGCGGTGTTCTGCCAGTTCTCGACAGCTCGGGAAATGTATACATGTTCATCGGTTCTGACATTGAAGCCTCTGAAATTGAATCTCAAAAAACAAAGATTTTAACTATCCTTATCAGTGCCATTCTTTTATCTACAATAATAACCGGACTAATCGCTTTTTATCTGACAGGTGGTGTGATTAAACCTGTGAAATTTATGATTACAGCTCTTAGAAGTATTTCTGAAGGAAATGGAGATTTGACCATACGTCTGGAATCCAGGAGTAATGATGAACTGGGTGTCATGGCTGATCATTACAACTCATTTCTTATCACTATGAATAATATGATTTCACAAATTAAAAAATCTTCTGCTGAAAATCTGAGTATTAAAGAGAAATCACTCATCAATATAGAAAATGCTGCATCAGTACTGGATGATCTCAGCTTGGGTCTAAGCGATACAAACCGGAATATGGACGGAATGGGAAAAAGCATCATTGAATCTTCTGATGCCATTAATAATATTACATCAAGTCTCGATCTTCTTGACTCGGTAATTCAGGACCAGGCCGGTGCAACAGAAGAATCTACCGCATCGGTAACGGAAATGGTTGCGTCTTTGAAAAATGTGGCTTCCATAGTCGTTAAAAAAGGAGATTCCACCAAGCTTCTTGTTGAGAAATCTCGTGAGGGGCGGGATAAGCTCGATCGTGCCGGAGATGAATTTGACAAAACGGTTGTTGCAAGAATTAACAGTATTTCCGATATGACATCTATCATTACAAATATCGCAAATCAGACTAACCTGTTATCCATGAATGCTGCAATTGAAGCTGCTCATGCCGGTTCGTCGGGAAAGGGATTTGCTGTTGTGGCAGATGAAATACGCAAACTTGCAGAGGAATCAAGTAAAAACTCAAAAGAGATCAGGAAATCAATAAAAGAGATTATTAAAGCAATAGAAAATACCGGTAGCAATTTTAAACATACCTCCCATGCATTCGTAGAGATTGAAGAAGAAGTTCTGGGAGTTGATTATGCTCTGAAAGAGATCAATAACGCTACGCAGGAACTCTCCGCAGGGGGGGAACAGGTTCTTAAAGCTATGTCTGTATTGAATGATAGTGCTTCAGATGTAAAATCCAGGTCAGATGAGATGAAATCTTTTACATATAGAGTTCTTGAATCTGACGGAAAGAATAAAATAATATCAAAGGAAGTTAATAATTCTTTAACTATTGCATCTTCTAAAACCATTGAGATGAAAGAAATTATGGAATTTTACCTAAAGCTGATATCCCGTCTCGATAAGACAGCTGTTGAAGTCAATGATCTTATCAGCCAATTCAAAACATCATAAAAGCGGCAGGGACGCACATGTGCGTCCCTGTCTTTTTTAAATTTCCTCTACTGTTGTGTCCAGAGTGATATCCAGCTTTGCAGCTTCAGCCAGGAAATAGTCCACCTGGTCGTATTCCATCATATCTGAAGAGATGAGCCCTTTTTGTGTAATCTTGTCATTGACAAAAAGTTTTGTAAAAAGAGAGCCGCCCTGCCCTGTGAAGTAAGTCTCTCCTGAGAGACCGGATTTTTCAAAGGCATCGGCACAACCGAGAGAGTTTACATAGGTTTCAACTTTAACCTTTTTCCCGTCCTTCATTCCTATTGCTTCAACTAACATCGCTCCCGAGTCGTCTAATAGACCTTCATCGAGAATCTCTTTGATCTCATTGTGGTATTTCGGAGCTGGCGGGGTTAGTTTTAAGGCTAATTTCCGTGGGATCACCTGCTGCCCGTCGATTTCTACAGGCTCTTCAGACAACATCCCCATGTTGTAGAGATTTTCGGCAAAATCAATACCGTATCCGCCATATTTGAAATAAACGTTTTTTACCCCTTTGAAGAACTTCTGTGAATTGAGTCCCATGATCACTGTTTCATCATGAGCGTGTTCTACATGTTTGATCACCCGGTCGTCGTGTTTAAATTGTTTGTAAACCGGTAGTTCGAAGGGTTTGGATGCAACTATCTCTCCATTGATAAAGGGAAAGGCGTCATCGGACATATCGGCATAGGCTACTTCCGGTGACCACCAGAAAGGAAGGAACCGTTTGGCTTTTACCCCTTCCCATACGTACATGTTAATGGTTTCGCACGAGTCCAGTTTGCGCATGGCGTCGCGTGCGGCGACACAGATAATTCCGGGAGCAGAGCCTGTACTGATCAGGGCTGTTTTACCGATGGCCTTGAACTTTTCGCTGGTCTCGGTGAGCATCTGCTTAATCCCCTCAACCCAGTCAATATCGGGAGTGTCTGCGGCTGCAAAGTCCTGATAATTGGTCTTGGCCTGGAGGGCTGCTTCTAAAACAATGCGGCCGAAAGCCATAGGAAGAGCATTTATGATAAGATCCACCCCCTGGGCAGCTTTTACTATATTTTCAACCTTGGTCGCATCTATCTGAAGGGGTGTTCCCTTTTTCATTATTTTACAGAGTTCGTTAACTGCCTTCTTATCATAATCAGCACAGATTATTTCGGAAACATTGGGTTCTTCGTCCATTCGTTTTGCAACGGTGCTTCCCTGAGCTCCGACTCCGAGTATTAAAAGTTTTTTCATAATTTTCTCCTGTTCAATTGACGCTGTGTTCAACTGTTTTATCAAAAGTGATGTCAAGTTTAGCTGCTTCATCGAAGAAGAATTTTCTTGCCTCTCTATCGAGAACTTCAGGGGCAATACATCCTTTCTGAGTTACCATATCTTCAACCATCATCTTCGTAAAAATAAAAGCACTCTGTCCGGTGAGGTAAGCTTCATGACTGATTCCCGCTTTCCTGTAGGCATCTATGAGTCCAGGTGTGTTTACATAGCTTGTAACGGTCATTGGCTTGCCATCTTTTTCCCCTTTTACAAGGACCTGAAAAGCACCCTCTTCCGATATCAATCCCTGTTCAATAACCTTTTTAATCTCTTCCTTATATTTGGGGGCGGTCGGCGCATGTTCTATAACCAGATCAAAAGGAGTGTATTTGATTCCTTTGAATTCCCTTTCCTCTTTAGAGAGGAAACCCATATTGTATAATGACTGTGAAAGTTCGATGTGAGGTCCTCCGTATCTGAAAACGATATTTTTGACCCCTTTTAGATAGGTTGCTGAGTTAATTCCCATTGTGATCGGTTCCTCGTGATTGTGATCGACCATTCGGATCTCTTTATCTATTCCGGGAAATTTCATCATAATGGGATTGGCAAATGGTTCGGTACTTACGTGCTTACCATTTTGGAAACGGATGGGATCAAGGCTCATATCTTCAAAGGCAACATCCGGTGACCACCAGAAAGGGATGAATTTTTTTGACCAAACCCCCTCGTAGACATTCATTTCAATGGAATCGATAGAATCGAACGTTTCTGTGATCTCCCGAACCAATACATTGACAAGACCCGGGGCGGAGCCTGTATTGGTAATTGCAAGTGTTCCTGCATCTTTGAAATTTCGGTCCATCTCATTAAACATATAACGGGTAGCTTCTACTTCATCCATTCCATCAATCTCAGTCATGCAGAGATCCTGATAATTGGCTTTTAACTGCAGTGCGGCCTCCATAACGTTCATATTAAAACTGATTGGAAGTCCATTCACTATAATATCCGCTCCACGGCCTATTTTTACAATATTTGCGACATCCTTTGCATTGACCTGAATGGCCACCGCTTTAGATAGGTCAGCCGCCAGAACTTTTGCCGCTTTTTCATCATAATCTGCACAAATAATTTTCCCGACTTTCGGTTCTTTTTCCAGTAGTCTTGCAACAGCGCTTCCCTGAGCACCTGTGCCTAAAACCAGTACTGTTTTCATTATATTATCCTCTATTCATTGTATATTTTAAATATCAGCCCGGCAGTTAGATGCCGGACTTGAGAAAAGGAATGCTTTCAATTTGCTGTATCTAAATCAATAAGCACTAAACATTATTATCTGTAGTAATACTCTGATCTACAGTTATATCCAGTTTAGCAGCTTCTTTCAGATAATAGGATCTTTCTTCTGTTTCAAGCGCTTCAGGAGGATAGGCACCCTTTGTTTCAATTTTGTTATTTATGAACATTTTAGTAAACAGAAATGCTCCCTGCCCTGTAAAATATGACTCATGAGTAATTTGAGCCTTTTCAAATGCCTCTGTTAATCCCGGTGCATTGGCAAAACAGTCAATTCTTGTTTTTACACCATCCTTAAGTCCGTCGACTCGGATTCGAAAGGCTCCTTCTTCGCTTACCATCCCTTCGTCTAAAACAGCCTGAATTTCATTGGGGTATTTCGGTGCGGGAGGTGTCAGTTTGGAGATTATATCCATAGGAACAATCTTAGTTCCTTTTATATCTATTTCAACTTCAGATAATAGGCCCATTTTATAGAAATACTCTGCAAGATCGAGGCCAGGCCCACCATACCGGAAATTAACTGTCTTAACACCTTTCAGTATTTTATCAGCCAGCAGTCCCATTGTTACCGGTTCTTCATGTTCATGATCTGTAGTTCTTCTTAAGCCCATTCCTGGAAAATCTTCAATTCTCGGTTCATTAAACGGTTTTACACGAATGAACTCTCCATTCACATAACGAATAGGCTCAGCTGCCATATCTCCGAATGCTGTTTCCGGAGACCACCAGAAAGGAATAAACTTTTTAGACCAGATTCCATCATATACAGTTATTTCAATGCTCTCACAACTGTCCAGTTGTTCTACCGCTTCTCTTGTAATGACATTGGCGACACCGGGAGCAGATCCAGTATTAAAGAGAGCTGTAAGCCCTTTTTCTTTAAATTTATCATCATAACTGAAAGATCTTTTTACAGCTTCAACAAACCCTACATCTGAGACAGGACCGGAAGCCATATCCTGATAACAGGCTCCAACAGCCAGAGCGGCTTCCATGACATTGACATTAAAATCCGGAGCAAGCCCGTTTACGATGAGTTCTACACCTTTTGCAGCTTTGATTATTTCATCTTTATTTCGTGCATTTATTTTTATACCCTTAGCTTTTGAAAGGGTTTTTATCATCTCTGTAACTGCTTTGTCATCATAATCTGCACAAATGATTTCTTCAATCAGAGGTTCTTCATTTAGTCTCTTTGCTATTGTGCTTCCCTGGGCACCGAGTCCTATTACCATAACTTTTTTCATTTCTTTCTCCTGTGGATTCAATTCTGTATTAAGAATAAATGGTCAGCAGCCGCCATGGCGGCTGCTGAAAAACAATGTAAAATTTTTCAAGAATAAAATGCTTTTAATGAGTAGTATGTATATTTTTTCGATCTCACCTCAGGAGGTAACTAACGGCATAATTGTAAGCAAAGGCCGTCCTGACCCGTTTGATACTGGATTAAACCAGTATAATCTATAAGTAGACTTATATAAATTCATCTACAACCCTTTCTTCAGTCTGATATTACGATGATATAAAACTGATATTGCACTAATTAATGAATTAACTACGATTGACCTCTGAAAAAAAAGGGCATATGTTGAATATATGTCAGATACAAATCATGTTAATAACTTTATTTATCAGGATTTCTCAATCCCTCAGAATCACAATGCTCTTGTCAGAAACAGGCTTGAAGATAGTCTTCTTGAGAACTCCAGGCGAAAGCTGATAGTCATCAGTGCCAAAGCCGGGCAGGGGAAAACGACCCTTATGGCAAGTTTCCTGAGAAAAGAAAAATCCCAATGTGCCTGGATAGATTTGTCCATGAATGATTCAGATTCCCTATTGCTTATAAATAAAATAAAAACGGCATTGTATTCTATTCTTGTCGATAAACCTATAAGTAATGTTTCTTTGGAAACTCTGTTTAAAAAAGTCAGTAGAACACTTGAGGAACCTTTATATATAGTTATAGATAACTTTTATTTTATCAATCACGGGAAAAAGGCCTGCGCGGTAATAGATCAGATAATAGGAATGACGGCAGATGGAATTCACATTGTCCTTTTATCAAGGGAGCGCCCTTCGATTTCATATAATACTATTCGTGCCCAGAGGGAAATCTTTGAGCTTGCAGATAAAGATCTCAGCTTTACCGACGATGAGGTCGAAGACCTTCTCTTGAAAAATTACAAATTAGAACTGGAGAAAAAGTCAATTGATAAAATCAATAGCATAATTCTCGGGTGGCCAATCGGGTATGTTTTTCTATTTGAAAAACTGAGTAATGCTGAGAGTTCCAGTGAAAGGGACCGTATTATTGATGATCTGTACAATATGGGTGGACTGCCTGAATTTTTTGACTTTTTTGAACGGGAGATACTCATTGAAATCAGTGAAGAAAACAGGATTCAATTAACCAAGTTGAGTTTTTTCAATATCATTACCCCATCTCTCATTGAAAAAATTATAGATGTTGAAGCCCATGCCTATTTAGAGGAGCTGAAAGGCTGCAGTTGTTTTGTCAGAGTCATTGATAAAAGCAGGGAGCAGTATTCTTTTCATCCTCTATACCAGTATATCCTTCAGACCTATGCAAAAGATCTTGATAAAGAAGAGATTGATAGAATATTGACTATCGGCATCGATTATTACAGAGAGTCTGAGAATTATGAAAAAGTCATTTCAAATTTATTGATTCTCGATAATATTGATGATGCTCAGACTGAATTTGTTACTTATGCAGAAAAACTTCTCGACCAATCTAAATACAGAGAAATTAGAAAGATTCTCGATCTATTCCCTGTTTCTGTAGTTCAAGGGAATATTTTATTAGAATATTACAAAGTTATTGCCAATAATCTCAAGAATCCGTTTAAAGCGAGAGAGGAGTATCCCCGGTTTCTTGAATATTTCCATAGTGTTAAAGATTTTGACAGGCAGGCAAGGATCTATTCCGTCCTTCTGGCCAACTACTTTTTTTACCAGGAAAACTCTGAAATTGTTTCATCTACAGCCAGTGATGCCGAACTGTTTCTTGAAAATTCCGGACACCTTCTGTCGGAACACAGAAAAGAGATACTTCTGGCATTGATACCTATAGGACATGACTGGAAAGAGCCTGTTGAGGACATTGCCTTTGAGAGAGCTATGATGGCTGAAGAAACATCTCAGAGATTTGATAATCATGAGGCATTTCTCTGCTCCAGGCTTGTTCTTTCCAGAAAATATATCCAGAAAGGGGAGTTTGCCTCGGCAAATGATCTTCTGAATAAAACAAAAAGGCTGCTTGATGTAGGCCAATCTGATAACCCATACAATTCACTGGTGAACTATTACCTCAGTGATACTTTTTTTTATCTTGGTGAAATCTACAAAGCTATAGAATGTGTTATGGAAGCCTTAACGCAGACAAGCAAAGATTTTTCATTCAATTTATTTCTCAAACAGAATTTAATTCTATATTATCTCTATCTTGACAAGCATGAGCCTGCGGAATTATTTCTGGAAGAAACAAAGCAAAATGAAAAGTATGGTAATCGTTATTATAAATACTTCAACACCTTCCTTCTTCCCATGCTGAATGCCTATAGAAAAGGCAACAGGAGAAGGGCTGATTATTATTCCAAGAGACTTCTCGAGGACAGTAACGAAGCCATTCTCAAAAGCGACTATCCATACAGTTTTATTCAATTAATTGAAGTAAATATCTCCCTGGAGAATTACGATATTGCTGAAAAACTGATTTCCACAATTGAACAGGATATTTCAGAAATATATATGCCTTTCTCATCTGCTGCCATGTATGCCCTTAAAGGCTTATTATTGTATCTTCAGAAAAATAATAAGAAGGCAATGCAGGAATTTGAAAAAATGAATTCCATTATTTTGAGGAACGGATATAAAAATCTTGATATATGCAGTCCTGAGTTGCTGGATCAGATAGCGAGGGTATCGAGATTTAAATATTTTGAAAATTTCCCGAGATTAAAATACAGACTGGTAGAAGGAAACGTAGATAGAAATGATCATTTATTAGAGATAAAAACCTTGGGAACTTTCAGTCTGTATATAAATGGGAAAGAGATCCCATCGTCAAAATTGATCAGTCAGAAAAGAGTGATGGATCTATTGAAGTACCTAATAATTTACAGGAAAAACGGGATTCTGAAAGAAGTACTCTATAAATCCTTCTGGCCAAACTATTCCAGTAAGAGTTGTAGAGATAATCTCAATACAATTATATATAGATTGCGAAACATTCTTGGTAAAGATAATGAGATATTGCTTACAGACGCTAATACAATCGGGTTTCTTCCGGGCACAACGTATACGGATATAGACAGGTATCTGAAAGTATTAAGGCTGGCTTCTATTGCTGAAAATCAAAATGAAGCTGGAACTGCTGTGGAAATGTATAAAGAAGCCATACAGATCTATAAAGGTGATTTTCTGGAGAATGATATTTATTCTGATTTTATCCGTGATGAAAGGGAGAATATCAGGCAAAAACACAATTTGTCTCTCTTTAAATTATCAAAATTATATCTGCAGAAAGAAGACTATCAGGAAGCTCATAATATTTTGAAAATATTATTAAATAGAGATCCTCAATGTGAATCGGGCAGCCGGCTGCTAATGGTAACAAGTGTATTTCTCGGGAGCCGGAGCAGTATTCCCCGAATTCTGGATAATTTAAACAGACAGCTTTTTGAAGCATATGGTGTCAGTGCTGATGATAAGACTATACAATTGAAAAATGCTCTATTGTCCGGTTCAGAACCAGGCGTTGAAATGTGGAAGGATGAAACAATGATATAGGTAGATACATCGATAAATCGTGTATCTACCTATAAAGAATATCTTTGTTGCCGACCAGAATCATTAAAAAGAATCTGGCCGGAATAGATAAAAAGTCTAGGCCATTACCGGGTCCAGAGAGATACCATCAGCATCGAGTGCTGCTTTTGGAGGATCACTTTTCTGAGTTGCCAGTGAAACGATGACCATAGAGGCACAACTAATGAGGAAAGCCGGAACAGCTCCAATGTAGATTGCATCTTCGAGATACCCTTCGGAAACAATGTAACCAAAATCACGGAACAGGCTGACTCCCTCATCGAAATAGTTGGTAGTAGCAGGAATCATTAATAAGGTACAAACGATCCAGCTGCTGACACCTGCATAGATTGAGGCGAGAGCTCCTTTGTGGTTGGCTTTTTTCCAGAACAGACCAAAGATATAGGATGCTGTTATTGTCGGGAAGAGAGATGCTCCTGCGAAGACCAGCAATTCATAGATTCCACCGGCGAAAGTAATACCATATGCTGCTAATGCATAGATAGGCATGGCAAATTTCAATGAACCGAGAAGTTTCTTGTCATCCCAATTCGGTTTAAGCTGTTTTACCAAGCTGTTTGTAAAAACTGCCGAGTCGATAAGGATCGCATCTCCCGATGTACTGACAATAGCTGCTGCCAGGGAAACCATAAACATAACACCAAGCCATGCAGGCATGTGGTTCTGTACAAACCATGGAAGAATGTACTGCATAGATTCAGCAGACATCTCACCAGTTGTGACGATATAAGCGCTTATCCCGATAAGGATTGGAATCATCCCTAAAAATAGATAGACAACGGCACCAATAATAAATCCTTTGGATGCATCTTTTTCAGTTTTTGCAGCCAGTGTTCTGGCGTTTAGAACCGGACATCCGAGGTCGCCCAATCCGACGGCAAACCATGCTGAAATGGCATAGATGATTCCAAGCATTCCGCCATACCAGTAAAATCCGTGAACATCACCGGCACTATCTTTTGTCAGATTGTAAAAGAGGCTCCATTGTGGAAGCTCTTCTACATTCCCCGCACCTTCTATGAACGCACTTACTCCGCCTACTGCAGAGAAAGCATAAGGCAGCATAAAAATCAGTGAAAGCGCAATAATGATAAAAGAGATCATATCCGTGCGTGAAAGAGCGTAAAGACCTCCAGCCATTGCAACGAACAGAATGACGGCGGCACCGATTATAGTAGCCACTTGCTGATTGAAACCAGTTGTCATGTGGATAATGACTCCGAAACTTTTAAACTGGGCTGCGACCCATGCCATTCCGGTCAGAGCTTGAACAGTTGAGAATATCATAGCCATTTTCTGACCATAGCGACTTCTGTAATAATCTCCAACTGTGACATATTTTGTTCGTCGCAGACGTTTTACAAAGAAAAATCCTGCCAGAAGCAGAGTTAGAAAAGGTGCAAACGGGTCCCACACAATCCCTTGAAATCCGTATTCATATACTTCTGTGGCTCCACCCAGGATTACGGCTGCACCGATCCAGGTTGCTACTACAGATGCCATTATGTATGGCCACGAGAGTGATCGTCCTGCTGCTGCAAAATCATCACTGGTATCAATTTTCTTCTTAAAGACCCAGCCAATAACTACAGCTACAGATAAAAACAGACCTACACATAACAGAATAAGGCCGCTTAATTCAAATACTTCAACTTGCATTCAATATCCTCCATTAATTATTATCCCTGTTTGCTGCCTCTAATGAGACTGGTATATAGCAAACAATCATTATTATTGAAGGGCTCATGTTCCCTCGTAATGATATCGGTCTGACATAAGGCTGATAAAAATGTATTTAATAACTATATATACTAAAATCGTTGTTACAGTCTCACGATCTCCGGAAAATCTGTACAAAAGATTTTTATAAATGCTTCAAATCTTTGCATTGATGACTTCTGCTGTCCTTGTTTTAAACAAATACTCTCCGACTTCAGCAGTTAGAACGGCAATAAGTACCAGGAAACTACCAAGCCACCCGTTCCAGGATAACCTTTCCCCGAGAAAAATCACTGCCAGAATAACACCAAAAAGTGCTTCTGTTGAACATAATATCGCTCCATGGCTCGCACTGGTATATTTCAAAGCCACAGTTACGATAATATGAGTAACGACTGATCCGAAAAAGGTGATGTACGCCATGGATATTAATAAACTCCGGTCAAAGTGGATCGGAGGTTTTTCAAAAGATAAAGCGTATATCCAGAACAGAACAGCGACAACAGCCGCTTCGAGAAAAGCCAGTATAAATGGATCCATCTTTTTAGCATAAATCCCTAGTAGAGCCAGTTCAAATCCGAAAAAAATCGCTCCTGATAAAGTTAAAAGATCTCCCCTCGAAAGAGCACTTCTCCCTTCAAAAGTCAGGAATCCAATACCAATAATGCAAACTAAGACAGCTAAGAAGTTATTTCCGCCGGGCCTGATTTTTGTAAGCCCCCAGGTGATAAAGGGAACCAGAACAACATAAGCGCTCGTTATGAATGCGTTATTGCCTACAGTCGTTAACATGAGACCGGTTGTCTGCCCGATGAATCCTCCAAACATCATCAGACCTGTTATTAATCCGATTCCAATATCAAATCTTGTTATTCTGCTCAGTCGCTTCCATAGGATGGCAAGTAGTATCAGTGCGCATACAGAGAAGCGTATTGCATTCAGATAGCCGGGATTAATGGATTCCAGAGCTTTTTTTGCAAAAATATAATCGCCGCCCCATAAAAGTGCAGAAAAAAGTATCGATAAATCGGCAATCAAAATCTTTTTTGTCGGAGAGAGATTTTTTAGTGATTTCAAAAAGGTCACCTTGAAAAAGCTTCGGAGTCCGACTATCTTTTCTGCATAGCAGGTCCAAGCCCGTTTGGGCGGCGTTCTGATAAGTTTGAATCACAACCGGTCCGCAATCATATGGTAGGTCGAAACTGTTCAGGTGTCAACAATCTTTCAAAGGGAATTAAAGCCCGTCAAGAGGCTTTTTTTAATATTGACAATACACTGGTAAAAAATCATTAATAGCGGTAATGAAGAAGATTCTCTTTTTATTATATAGCTTTCTCTCTATTCATTGTGTTTACACCGCGGATATTAATCTTAAAAATATCGGTAAGGCAGGAGAATACCAGGTCTTTGTAGATGATTCATTTATCGGAGTAGATCTGACAACTATTGCGATTGATACCGATGGCATGCATATGATTGAAATCAAACAGAATAGATTTGGAACTCTGCAGGTAATTGATAAACAGAAAATTGTATTAAATGGAATAGTTCCTTTTGAAATGGAATTTGAAATTCCTTATTTACTAAAAGATGAAAGACTTCTAATCGGACGAAACAGGAAAAATATAGAAAAAGCAATAAATAAAAATCTTTCAATTGGCAGTTTGATGTTTGAAATAACTCAAATTCTCAATTCGGCTGAAGATTTGTCTTTCTGCCCTGTGCTCATTGATGAACGAAATAAAATACAGGGCTATTTTCTATTATTGCAAATTGAATCAGAAGTCAGAAACGCAATAGATGATTTCAATAATGAGATTCCGATAAACCTGCAGTTTTTTAATAGGATTATTGACTTTTCCTCATTTGGTGAAATCAGTGAAGAAGTGAGAAACTTTTTTCAAAGTTCTCTGCAGAAGATTTTGATATTAAAGAGGCTGGAGTGTATCATTGCTCTGAAAAGTGAAGATTATGAAACCTTTATTGAAAGAAGGGATCAGGCAAATTCTCTTTTTCAGCTGGCAGCTCTGGTTTCTGATCCTTTTGCGTTGCAATATCGGATGGATATGGATTATCTCTCAAAGCTGTACGCTGTGTTCGTCGAGGATAAAAAAAACAGAAGCAAAAGAGAATTGAACAATCAACTTGAAGCATATTATGGATCTATATGGTTGCTTTCAGAAAGGATCATTTTAGATGAATTAGATTTTGATAGAACCCAGTTGTTAGCTTTTAAGCTGAACTATTCCAATCTGGAACTTCTCAGTGAGATTCCAGTTGCTGATGAAAGTTTCAAGTCATTTCAATGGAATACATCTATTGGTGGAGGATCGCTTGTCACTTCGGGAGTTACCTGGCAGCCATGGAAATGGCTGGGATTGAATCTGGGAGTCTCTTTTGCGGCGGACTTTGTCAGTAAACAGATCGTGACAGTACCATTGGAAGTCAATTTTATTATCATTCAAAAACCGGTAAAGATCTTTCTGGGAGCAACTGTAGATCTCTTCCGCCTGCAGAATATGGCGACAACTCACTGGAGTCACTTTTGGTTATATCCCAACTCTCCTGATCTAAATCCTCAGTCAAGATTTTCTATGATTACAGCTGTCGGCATCAATGCCGGTATCGGAGTCAATATTGGCCGGACTACAATATACCTGAATAATTATATATACCTGAGAAATCTGGATAATCCGGGTTTCTCTTTTGATCAATTGGTATACTCGCCTGCGATAGGGATAACATTTTGAAAACGATTAAACTATTTTTAATTTTGAGCATTGGATTCTCATTGAGCAGCTGTGATTTTCTCCTGAATTCTTTTTATAAGTATGACGCACTGGAAGAAGAGAGTTCAGTACATATAAATACCTGGCAAAACATTATCTGGGATGTAACAAACATAGGTGTAAATACTTTTCAGATCAATGAAATTCATGGTCAAGCCAATGGGGTCTTTGATGCTTTTTTTGATGGAGTCAATGTCAATATCACTCTAAATAACACTACCGGAGATTCTCCGGATTTTGGGATTTCTCCCACGATGGACGAGCAAGTCGGTAATCTGTCTTTTTATTCACTAGGACACTATTTTGAGTTTTTATTGAATAATTTCCAATTGAATTTTGCTGACACGATTAATAATAATCAATTTGGAGAATTAACTTCTATTTCTTATACTTCAACAACTAGGACAACTATCTCTATTCCCTATGAAGCGTCGATTCATAATTCTCCTTCCAGTGATCCTATTGATGTTTCAGATTTCCCTACTCCCGGCAATCTTGCTGTTGTTGATTTTATTTCCACCAGTACTCATCCATTTCTGAGTGGAACAGGTCAGATCATTATGCACTCTGGATATCCAAATGGGATAATTTATTTTTATTTCCATCACAATACCGGCTATACCAGTTATTTTTATCAATTTACTGGAGGCTCTGCTTCTACTGGTAATTATTTTGGAGAAATGAACGCTGAATATCAGTGGACTATGTTCCCTACAAATTAATTATTAATGTTATATTATTGATCCTATGCATCAAATAAAAATTTTCTTTGTTCTACTCTCAGTTTCACTACTCTTCTCTTGTGTTTTTTCCCGCAGTTCTGATGAAGAACCAAAGACGATAACCTCTGTGGAAAATGGGGACATTCTGTTATATGCTAAATGGATGGAAGATTTTGATGCTTCAGATAAACCATCATACGATCGATTTACATTCGGTGCAGATGGAGAATACTCATACAAATTTCAACAACCCTGGAATTATGCAAAAGAATATAACTCGGACAGAGAATATCCGCTTATCATTTCGCTCCATGGATCGACTTCTCAGACAGATCATTATGCCTCTCCTTTTCTTGTGGGAGATGAGACTGAAATGCAGGAGTATCCCTGTTTCTTTCTGGCGCCGAACAATTCTAATCGTGGATGGGAAGGTTCCGCAGCTGATTGGGTTCACCAACTGGTCTCTGAGCTAAAAGATACATATCGAATCGACAATGATCGGATCTATGTAGTCGGGTTTTCAATGGGTGGATCCGGTTCATATAAGTTTGCAAGGGATTATTATAATAATTACAATCATCAGCTTTTTGCCGCTATTGTCCGTGTCGCTGGAATGAGTGAGTCAGAAACTAATAATGATATTGCAGATAAAACTTCAATCTGGTATCACGTAGGTCTTTCAGATAACGCACAAATAAAAAAAGTAGCAGAAGAAGCATATCAGTTTATCAAAGAGTACAGTAAAAATGGAGAAGCTGAAGAACTAATAATTTCTGACAAACTTGGTTCATATCACAGGAAAACGAGAATTCTGATGAAAGATGGAATTGAGATCATGAAAATGAGTGAATACAAGGGTTTGGGACATGATTCATATCCCCTCCAGGATCCGGCTATACTTTACTGGCTCTTTTCACAGAATCTAATTGATCGATAATCGACTATTCTTGTTTAATATATTGGGCAAAGATGCATCAACATAGTGAAAATGTCTAATATATAAGACATTTATAGAGTTTCTTTTGACAATTTGGTATATGTCTCTTATATTAAACATATAGTTGTTAAAAGGGTGGGTATGTCTATTATATGATACGTATTGATATAAATTCGGCTACAATTGAGATCCTGCAGAAGGCAATGGGAGAAGCCGTAGCTGTGCATATTCGCAGGCAGGGAACTGTTAAATCATTCGCTAAAGAATCCGGTGTGGCCAGAGCGACTATATATCGTTTGCTACAGGGAGAAACTGTCGGTACTGATGTTTTGTTCAGAGTCCTGCGTACTTTGAACCGAACAGATCTTTTGCAGCTGCTTGTGAATCCTCCCGAAGAATCTCCTCTTGCTAAATGGAACCGGAAAAACAAATCTGCAAAAGGCTACCAGAGTTCTGAATCATCTCCCATATTAAGCCATCTGAAAACTGCTGACAAAAAGGTCAGGTCATAAATGGCTGAATTTGATGCATTGGAAGTTTTGCTATGGGGGAGAAGAGTCGGGATCCTAGCCTGGATTGATGCTGAGGGTCTGGGTGAATTTCAATACGATGGTGATTTTATCAGAACCGGGTTCGAGGTCAGTCCCCTGAAAATGCCTCTATCAGATAGAATCTATCGATTTCCTGAACACAGACGGAGTGATACTTTTCTGGGACTTCCCGGTATGATTGCCGATTCTCTAACGGAAAAATATGGAAATCAGTTGATGAACAGATGGCTTTCCGCTAAAGGACTCAGCTTCAGTGATCTGACTCCGGTTGAACGCCTGGGATATATAGGAAAGAGAGGTATGGGTGCTCTGGAATTTCAACCGGATATAGACCCACGGGCAAATGAATCGTTTAATATCAATATCAGTGAACTTGTAGAGGTGGCAAAAGATGTTCTGGCTCAGCACAATCATTCGGGATATATACTAAATGATGAAGACTCCTTTCATAAATTAATTGAAATCAGTACAAGTGCCGGAGGTGCAAAAGCAAAAGCGCTGATCGCATATAATGAAGTGACTGGTGAAGTCATGTCAGGACAAGGGGAATCTCCTGAAGGATTTGATCATTGGTTGATAAAATTCTCAGATGTAGAGAATTCGGAGCATGAAACTGACCTGGATGTTGGGAAACTGGAGTATGCGTATCATCTGATGGCTGTTGAAGCTGGAATAACCATGATGGACTGCAGGCTGATTGACGATGGAAAACGGTCCCATTTTATGACCAGAAGATTTGATAGAATTGCCGATTCGAAATTTCATGTTCAGACTTATTGCGGGATAGCTCATGAAGACAGGAATCCTGTAGGAAATACCAGCTATGAAACATTATTTATGACGGCCAGGAAATTACATCTTGGGCAAGAGTCATTAGATGAACTGTACCGACGTATGGTTTTTAACATTCTTGCCCGCAACCAGGATGATCACTCTAAAAATCATGCTTTTCTGATGGATCAAACAGGGGCATGGGGGCTGGCTCCAGCTTATGACCTTACTTTTTCATACAGAAAAGATTCACGGTGGATTTCCAAACAGCAGATGAGCTGTAACGGAAAACGGGATAATTTTACAATTGAAGATCTCTATGCATCGGCTAAAGCTGCTGATTTGAAAAATCCCGATCGAATAATAAATGAAGTTCGCAGTGCTCTGCGGTTATGGTCAGGTATAGCCGATGAGGTACAATTGAGGAAATCTCAGGCAACGGCAATAAAAGAATTATTCCGGGAAATTTAGTAGTATTGTCCCATTGATTCATTTCCGCAAATAATACAATATTTCACTGCTTCATTCGTCGCAACCTCAACGAACACAGATGCCTCGCAGCTCTGCTGCAGGTTTCTTTATTTTTCATGCATTAAGGGAGTTATGGAACAACAGTATCTGTTTGACGACTTTGAACTGGAAATAGTAAAAAAACCGGTAACAAAGAAGAAAACTAAGAAGATAGTAAAAAAAATCTCTGAAACAGCAAAACCCACAAAGCCCAAAGAGGATCTTCATCTCTCTCTGTTTGATGATATTCCCGAAAGGAAAAGTGACAGCTCAACATCCAGGCTCAGCGTATCTTCTATAAAAGAAACTGTAATAGAAAAGCCGGTAATTGAAGAAGTTCCCGAAACTCCAGCCCCGGAAAAACCTGCCTGGTCTAATGCTTTTACTGTAGAACCTGATTTCTTCACGGATACTATGTCCAGGGGACTGTCGATTACTCCCTATCATCTTAATAACTATCCGGAAGACCAGGAAAATCCTCTCCATAACTGGGGGACTGTAAATCAGCTTCAGGAATTAAGCTCCAGTGAAGAGAATTTGCTGAAATTGATGATAAAAGAGAAAGAGTTGTTCCGTTTATCCAGGACTTTCGAACTCGATTCTATCACGGAAATAAATTGCTTTTATTTTCGCGATTACCTTGGAATCAGGGAAATTTCGATAAAAGAGATTAAAAAAACTCATATCAGTTTTGTATTTTATGATCATAAAGGGGGAGATCCCTTTTATATGCCTCAGATTTCATTTTCCAATGATTCTACTTCATCGCGAAAGCTCTATCTTCCTCATGAGTTTTATAACGAAAAGGGATTGTTTTATCTCTTTGACATGCACAGTTCTACAATTTTTTTTGTTAAAGGGATAAATGAAGTTTCTGAATACCTGATCCACTTTTTCAGCAACTGCTCATCAATGAGCGAAGAGGAGATCATCTCACTCTCTGAAGATGTGGGACTCGGTTTGCCAAAGGGGATCTCTGTTGAGCTTCCACAAAATAAAATCAACTATCTCAACCTCGAACCAACACCGATTATGGAATTTTCCGAACGGGGAAGGAAATCGAGAATCTCATTGTTTTTCCGTTATCTCGAAAGAGAATTCGCTTTTAGAAAATCGGCGACAGCCACTTTTATATCAGAAAAAACCATAGACGCAACAACCATAGTCAATCGGAATAATGCCTTCGAGACGGAAGCTTTTAATTATTACTGTGAAGTTATGGGAGAGAAACTGATTTACAGCGATCTCGAATTCACCGATGGATTCACTTTTGAATTCAAGAGCTCTGTCGATAAAATGCTTCTTAATTTCGGTGAAAAGCTGATTGTAGATGGTACGGAATTGAGACGGAGAGGGACGAAGCAGAAAATTAAAATAGCTGCCGGTTTCTCCTTCAAAGTGAACAAAAATTCTGACTGGCTCGATATAAAGACACAGATAAAAGATGCTGATGGAAACCTGGATACTCCTGTTTTTGAGAGTTTCACTCCCGGAGATCCTCTGCTTAAAGGGGGCAATGCATTTTATCTGATCCGCAAAGCGGACCTGGAAAAACTGGAGCAATTGAAAAACATGGGGATGAATGATGATGGTGAGCTCAGTCTATCATCTTTTAACCTCGGTATGATTGATGTTCTCTATGAAGGGATCAGCAACCGCGATGATGAAGAGGTTCGAAAACTCGGGGACGCCATTTCAGGATTGCAGAATTTTGATCAGATAGAAGAAGTTTTACCTCCTGAAGGACTTGATGCTACTTTGCGTCACTATCAGCAGTCAGGTCTTAACTGGCTCTGTTTTCTCAATCGTTATAATCTGAATGGTTGTCTGGCTGATGATATGGGACTGGGGAAAACTATCCAGACACTTGCTCTTTTGATGAAACTTAAAGAAGAGGGAAATCTCGAGAAAGCTCTCATCGTTGTACCAGTCAGCACAATGCCCAACTGGCAGGATGAAGCGGCAAATTTTACTCCATCACTGAAAACACTTCGCCATTATGGTTCGGGCCGTGCGAAAACAGAGCTGGAACTGCAGGAAGAAGATATAATCCTGGTGAGCTTTCACACTCTTCGAAATGATATAGAGCTGCTTTCCTCTATGGATTTTACTTACCTGATTCTCGATGAAGCTCAGAATATTAAGAATGCCTCTTCCCAGATATTTAAGAGTGTTAAACTGATTAATTCAAGACATAGGCTTTCTTTGACAGGAACTCCCATAGAAAACAATCTAATGGATCTCTGGTCTCAATTTGATTTTCTCAATCCCGGATTACTGAGTTCTGCTGAGCAATACAAGCGACGCTTTGCCCGGCCTATTGAAGATGAGGATGATGTAAACGCCACTGAGCTTTTAAAGAAAATAGTCTTCCCTTTTATTCTCCGCAGAAAGAAAGAGGATGTTGTAAAAGATCTTCCGGAAAAAGAGGAAATTATTCAGCACATCGAACTTGGTTTTGAGCAAAGAAAACTCTATAACGAGATCAAACAGTATTATAGGGATAAAGTTCAGGATTCTGTTGAAGACAATGGAGTCTCCGGATCTCAGATGGTTATCTTCGAAGCACTACTCCGTCTTCGTCAGGCTGCAAACTTTCCCCAGATGGTCTCCACTGAATACAATCATATCATTTCAGCGAAATTCGAATTGTTGAAAGATCTTGTCAAAGAAATCATTACTGAGAATCACAAAATTCTCATCTTCTCACAATTTGTTAAATCTCTGACTATTATCAAAGAATTCCTTGATTTAAGTGATATCAAATATTCTTATCTTGACGGCCAGACTAGAAACCGCGATGAACAGATAAAGAATTTCCAGAATGACGAAGACAATACTGTTTTTCTGATCAGCCTGAAAGCCGGTGGAGTGGGAATCAACCTGACTGCTGCAGATTATGTTGTTCTTTTCGATCCCTGGTGGAATCCAGCCATTGAAGCGCAAGCTATTGCCAGGAGCCATAGAATCGGACAGCAGAATAAAGTCATAGCCTATAAATTTATTGCCAAAGATACGGTAGAAGATAAAATTCTGGAAATGCAGGATCGAAAGAGGATGCTTGTGGAGGATGTTGTCTCCACAGAGAGCAGTTTCTTCAAATCTTTAGGTAAGGACGATATTGCCAGTCTATTTAGTTGATAATTAAAAAATCTGTTTTGACACATTTCTGCATCTATGTAAGAATAACACGCTTTAAAGCTTTTTAATGCATCATAACTTTCTTCCACTAAAGCTTTTAGTAAAGAAAATATTATTTAAGGAAGTGAAAATGGATCACGGACCAGCTGTTCATTATGAGGAGCAAGAAGATCTGATTGCCTATAAATCGAAAGTGGGAATCAAACTATTTTTTATTTACGCTCTTGTATATGTCGTTTTTGTAGTCATAAATACAGTAAAACCGACATTGATGGATGTCAAAGTGCTTTTCGGTGTAAATCTCGCCAGTATTTACGGATTTAGCCTGATTCTATTGGCTATCGTTCTCGGATTGGTTTACAACTCAATCTGTTCTAAAAAAGAAGCGGAAGCTGAAAATGATGAGGTGGATGAAAAATGATTTATACACCTTCTCCTTTAGCCGTTTCTATTTTTTTATCTTTTGTCGCTCTTGTATTGGGGATCTCTTTTTATTTTGCAAGAAGAACCAGTGATTCCAAAAGCTATTTTGCTGCTGGCGGGTCAATTCACTGGGGGGTAAATGGTATAGCTTTTGCCGGTGATTACCTCTCTGCTGCTTCCTTTTTAGGTATTTGCGGGATGATCGCTCTCTCCGGATATGATGGATTTCTCTATTCTATCGGTTATCTGGCAGGTTGGATAGTCGCTCTCTTTGTAGTAGCCGAGCCTTTCAAAAGACTTGGAAAATACACATTTGCCGATGCACTCGATGCGAAATTCAATTCCAAAGGTATAAAACTTGTAGCGGGGATAAGTACTCTTGTTGTTTCAATTTTCTATCTCATTCCCCAGATGGTCGGTGCCGGTGTGCTTGTTACTCCACTTCTTGGTTTACCTCATTGGGCGGGTGTTGTCATTGTCGGAACTATAGTAATCATTATCGTTTCTACTGCCGGAATGAAATCCACAACATATGTTCAGTTTTTAAAAGGAGCATTATTAATCATCTTTTCAACTGTTCTCGTGTTTTTAGTACTTAGAAAAGGAATTCATGAAAATCCTTCAGATGATTATCACGATTTTATTGTAATGGATTATAATTCAGTTACCGATTCAGGATATTCAATAACCGGGGAGATAGAAGATCATGGTCACAATTTTCTCCGTTTGGAAAAAGCCGGCCTCAAGACATGGTGGGAAGTAAAAGAAGACGGAAAAATAATTGAGACACTCTCTATTGTCCACCAGGAGAATGGTCCTGAGCTGTATAACGGAGCTCCTAAAGAGGAACAATTATTTTACTCAGTCGGACATATGAATGAGATCATTGTCGATGGGAAAAAAGTGAAAGACATAGATAATCTGACACCCTTCAGCTTTCTCGCCATCATTCAGGATAGCGAAGTTGTCCGGTTCAAAACAGGTTCATTTGTATTTGAAAATGAGAAAGTCGAGATCTGGTATCAGGAGATCACTTCCGGTACATCTATTATGAGACCGGGTTTGAAGTTTCACATCGATGAGGGATCGACTATTACAGATAAACTGAACTTCATCTCACTTATGCTCGCTCTTTTTCTCGGGACAGCCTCTCTCCCTCATGTCCTGATTCGATATTATACTGTAGCTACTCCCAGAGATGCGAGAAAATCGACAATTGTAGCAATCGCCGCTATTGGATTCTTTTACATTCTGACTCTATATATGGGTCTGGGAGCCATGATAAATGGTGTAATAGATCCACAGTCAGGTAATATGTCTGCTCCTCTGCTAGCCAAGTCCTTCGGGACTGTATTGTTTGCAATAATCTCAGCTATTGCTTTTGCTACTGTTCTTGGAACTGTCAGTGGATTGATAGTTGCATCAGCGGGAGCTGTTGCTCATGACCTTATGGCAAATGTAATGGGTATTAAATTCAGTGATAAAGGGAAAGTCGCAGCAGGTAAAATTGCAGCAATTTCTGTTGGTATCATTGCAATACTACTTGGAATTCTCTTTAAAGGCATGAATGTCGCTTTTCTTGTCGGATGGGCTTTTGCCGTTGCTGCTTCTGCCAATCTTCCGGCTATCATTATGATGCTTTTCTGGAAAAAAACAACTCATCAGGGGATTATCGCCGGAGTCATTACCGGAATCGTTTCAGCATTGACGATCATAATGCTTTCTCCAAGTATGATCGAACGATATGGAATGGATGTTTCATCGGCACCATGGACTCTGGAGAATCCTGCTGTAATAGCTGTTCCTTTGAGTTTCCTCGCCTTAATTATTGTTTCATTAATGACGCAGAAAAAGAAATAATTTACATTGTTGGTAAAAAAACCCACTTGGCAAAAGTGGGTTTTTTTTAATTTTAGTTCTGATAATTTCCGCAATAACCCAATAAATTACACTGAAACCACAGAAAATTTGAAAATATTAGTATATTGAGTGAAATAAAATATTGATAAAAAATAACAAATTCTGGTAATATATGGTATTATCAGACAATCATACTTTATATGTGTTATAAAATTATATTAAAAAATTAAAAATACAGGAGGACAGTCATTATGGAAAATAAATTGGCTGTTATTGCAATCGGGGGAAACTCTCTTATTGCAGATAAAGAACATCAGGCGGTTGAGGATCAGTATTCTGCTATCTGCGTTACTGCCCGGCATATCGTTGATCTTATTGAAGATGGATACAACGTCGTAGTCACTCACGGGAATGGCCCTCAGGTTGGTTTTATATTAAGAAGATCTGAAATTGCTCATGAAACAGCGGGAATGCATTCGGTCCCCCTCGTCAGCTGCGGTGCAGATACTCAAGGAGCTATTGGATATCAGATTCAGCAGGCAATGGATAATGAGTTTAGAAGTCGAGGTATGGATAAAAGTGCTGTTACAGTAGTTACTCAGGTTGAAGTTGATAAAGGGGATCAGGCTTTTGTCACTCCGACAAAACCGATCGGTACCTTCTATAGTGAAGATCAAAATGAAAACATCAAAAAGGAACATCCCGACTGGAAGATGGTTTCTGATGCCGGAAGAGGTTATCGAAGGGTAGTCGCTTCACCAAAACCAAAAAATATAGTTGAGAAAAAAGCCATCAATACACTTATCGGAGCAGGATTTAACGTCATTGCAGTTGGAGGTGGTGGAATCCCTGTTATTAAGGAAGATGATAGATATGTGGGAGTTGATGCTGTTATCGATAAAGATTTTGCTACCAGTCTTCTGGCGGCGGAATTAAATGCAGACCTTCTGATTATTTCGACCGGAGTTCCACAGGTTGCTTTGAACTTCAACACCCCTGATCAGAAACAACTGGAAACCGTTACTTCAGCTGAAATGAAAAAATATATGGAAGAGGGACATTTTGCACCCGGTAGTATGCTGCCGAAAGTTGAAGCTGTATTAAGTTTCATTGAAAAAGGCGGGAAAAAAGCAATCATAACAGATCCGGAACATATAAAGGAAGCAGTTGCAGGTAAAACTGGAACTCATGTCGTTAAATAGTAAATTATAGGAGAGAAATAAATGAGTAAAATTCGTATTGATGAGATGATAAAAGAATTATCCCGACTGAGCAGTGATAAAATGTTCAATGATGATTTTTTTCTTACATGGGACAAGAGTGATGATGAAATTGAGTCTACGTTTCTCGTTGCCGATATCTTGAGGAATTTAAGAGAAGAAAACATATCAACAAAAATATTTGACAGCGGGCTTGGTATTTCCCTTTTCAGGGATAATTCCACCAGAACAAGATTCAGTTATGCTAGTGCATGTAATCTGCTCGGACTTGAAGTTCAGGATCTTGATGAAGGTAAATCTCAGGTAGCACATGGAGAGACAGTCAGAGAGACTGCAAACATGATCTCTTTTATGGCAGACGTTATCGGGATCAGAGATGATATGTATATCGGAAAAGGTCATACATATATGCAGGAAGTTTCCGAATCTGTAAAACAGGGAAACCTCGATGGCGTTCTCGAACAGAGGCCTACTCTTGTAAACCTTCAGTGCGATATCGATCATCCTACTCAATCTATGTCAGATGCTCTTCACCTTATCAATGAATTCGGTGGAATAGAGAACCTCAAAGGTAAAAAAGTAGCTATGACATGGGCATATTCTCCATCTTATGGAAAACCTCTTTCAGTTCCTCAGGGTATTGTAGGTCTTCTTACACGATTGGGAATGGAAGTTCATCTCGCACATCCCGAAGGTTATGAAATCATGCCTGAAGTAGAAGAAGTTGCCAGAGTGAATGCTGAAAGATCGGGCGGTAAATTTGTTAAGTCCAATTCTATGGAAGAAGCATTTAAAGATGCCGATATTGTTTATCCTAAATCCTGGGCTCCATTTGCAGCTATGGAAAAAAGAACTAATCTCTACGCAGATGGAGATCAGGCTGGAATTGATGCTCTTGAGAAAGAACTGCTTAAGCAGAATGCCAACCACAAAAACTGGGAATGTACTGAAGAGTTGATGAAGACAACTAAAGAGGGTAAGGCCCTGTATATGCATTGTCTCCCTGCAGACATTACCGGTGTTAGTTGTAAAGAGGGAGAAGTCGCTGCAACTGTTTTTGACAGATACAGAGATCCTCTATACAAAGAAGCGAGTTACAAACCTTATATCATTGCATCTATGATCCTCTTGAGTAAATGCAAGAATCCCGCAGACACATTGAAGAAAATGCTCGAAGCCGGAAAAAAAAGAGTGAATGATTAATTCTCTTACCCAAATAGACTTATTTTGATACTAACCACCTTTCGGGGTGGTTTTTTTTGTCAAAATGATATAAGCATTATTATATATATCAACTTCTGCTATATTTGCACATGTCCTGTTCTTCATTCAAAGAAGTTTATTAATCTCGATAATTTTTCGACCTTTTCGTCTATCTTCGACTATTAGGGCGAATATGTTGTGTTTTCATGAACTGTACATGCAATCATCTGGCTTTGGCACGATTATTGCATAATTAAATATGCATCTTCAAAAATTCTTATTCATTGTTATCTATTTTGAATAATTTTTCAGTCATCGTGTCTTTTTGATGTTATCCGGGAGTAGACTAGCCTGCATCGCACTAAGGATCTTTTAAATAATACCGATAGTGTGATCATAGGACTATCTCATCTCAGGTTATAAGGGTTGATAGAAAAAAAATATATGTTGTTTATGGCATATGCATTAAGGAATTTACATGAAAAAAAATACATTTAGTCAGTTTTTGACAATAATCTCAATACTCATTGGAATCCTTTTTTTAACAACTTGTGATGTTTTTGCTCCCGGTTTGGGGAATAAGATAGATCTTGACCTGCCTGTTGTAGGTATTGAAAGCCATGGAAATGGAGATTATGTCGGGGGAGTCATTACTCTGTCAGGTTACGCCTCGGATGATGCCGGTATTTCAAATATATTCGTCTCTCATGAGAATGATTCATTCGAAGCGGAATATGTCGGAGAAGAGTGGTCCCTAATATTTGACACCAGCTCATATACTGATGGTGATTATGAAATTACCATATCCGCCACTGATACTTCGGGCAAGGTTGCCAGCTTCAGTATGTTACTTGTAGTCGATAACAGTCCTCCTTCAGTTCTGGTGACTGTTCCCACTGATTATGGAGTAGATCAGGACTTTAATAAGTTTATTACCATAAAAGGAGAGGCCGCCGATACAACACGTGTCGATCAGGTTTTTATCTCTCTATACAGATCTTCAGATAATGCCCCGGTTTTTATTGATGAACAGGCAACAGGTTCTTCAAGCTGGTATTATATTTTTGATGCTGAAGCATACGGTGGACTCTTAGGTAATTATTATTTCAATGTAAGAGCTGTTGACCCATCGGGTAACAGCAACAGTTATTTCTATCACTTTGAAGATGTACTGGCTATTGCTGTAGATCCCGGTAAGACACCTAATATTGAAGAGATCAACGGCGCGGATTTCCAGGGGATACCTGTTCCCGGATCAGTTATTTCAGCGCCACTTTCTACAATCCATAAAACAACAACCGGCGGAGAGCGGATGGAGATCAATATTGATCCCGATTCGGATAAACCGCAGTTTACTATATTGAGCCCATCAGAAGGATCATTACTGCCTTCTGATAATATTTTCTCTACCCCTCAGAGAATCTCCGGATTCGTAGAAGATGATGATCTGGCAGGGATAGATGAATCTACATTAACTCTTACAATTTTCCTATGGTCCGATGGAACTGAAACTCCCGTAGCATCTACACCTGCTGTATATGATGGAATTGATCCCAACTTTGTACTAAGTGGAAATCAATGGACATATACAGCTGCTCTTCCCGATGAGGAATATGGAGTAAAGCTGGAAGTAGAAGACGCTCTCGGAACTCTCGGTGAGTCTAACCCTGTTCCTTTCCAGGTCAGTTCTTTTGCTCCCGTCGTGACTATTACCGATCCCACACAGGGAACTTTCGTCAGTGACTCGGGAAGCATTACTATTGATGCAAGCATTACCGGTTTGGGTGGAGGCAGTGAAGTCTGGCTCGATTGGGATGGTGATAATCTATATGAATACGAGATGACTGAAACACCTCCAGCTTCTTCTAACTGGACAGTCACTTTAATTGAAGGAGCAACAGTAGGTATTGACGATGATACTTTGGGAACTCCTTCACCTGAAACATTTGAGATTCTAACTGATGGCGACTTTTCCGCTAAGGTAAGAGCGGGAACGGCAGGAAATTACGGACATGCCACACTGCGTCTTGTCGGGGATACAAGCCCTCCGACGGGAACTATCGACTACCCGACAGATTCAGACCTTATAAATGGAGATATGACCTTTCGAGGTGTTGCTGATGATACGGAAAAGGATTTGAAAACGGGGTATCTGGAAACGGTGTATTTTCATGTAGGGACAAATCCGTCCAGTCCTGTTTTCCCGGGAGAATATACTAATATTCTGCAGACCTATAATTGGAACTCGGCTTTTGATACAACATCTGTTGCTGATGGATTATATACAGCGACAATCATTGTGGAAGATGCCGCGGGGAACTTCAGTGTACCAATAACCAGAAATTTTGAGATTTCACAAGCATCAGATCTCCCGGTTTTATCACTTTCCAATCTAGATATACTCGGCGCGGCCATAGACAATTCTCTGGCTCAGGACCCTACAATCTATGGTAAAGCTGAAGATGATGATAATATTGATTATACGACTCTGGAAATAAGTGTGGATGGTGGAATCTGGAATCCCGTTGATGTCACAGATCCTCTTTCAGATAGCCAGAATATAGATTGGAGTCACAACCTCACAGGAATCACTCAGGGTGTTCACTTTCTCAATGTCAGAGTTGATGATGAAAATGGTTTGAGTTCTCAAATCGGTCCAGTTCAATTCACAGTCGACTACGGTCCACCTTCACTGAGCATAGGAAATCCTTCAAATGGCGCCATATTCAATAATGACTTTACTATTGATGGGGCAGCAAGCGATGCCAATGGGTTAAGTGAAGTCAAAATAATTTTTAACGGTGTTGATGAGCATATTCTGTACCAGGATCTCGTCGCTCCCTATGACCAGTTAACATTAAACTGGACTAAAACATTCGATCTTGTTGCAGATGGTTTTGCCGATGGCGATTATACGTATCAGGTCCTGGCAATAGATGGTTCCGGTGGGACAACTACCCTGGACAGACAATTGGTCGTCGATGCCAGCCTTCCTACGGTCACTTTTGAGCAACCCCCAGTTCTCGCTGTTGTAAACGGATCTTCTGTTGCAGTTCAGGGGACTGTTAATGACAATAGAGGGGTTTCAGCTGTATATATTGATGTTAATCCCGAATTTACACCTCCCCCGGCAGATCTTGCCTCATGGGATACAGTGACAGGGATCTATTCGTGGAGTTATGTGATTGATAGTACTCTGTTAAATAACAGCGAGACTCCCCAGAACTTTGTAATTTCAGTTATTGCAGTCGATGTCGCTGGTAATGAATCAGCGGAATACACAAGAATGATATCTGTCGATCAGGGCAGTGACAGGCCTGTAATAAGTTTCAATGATATTGATAAATCTGAGACCAATGCTACAAATAATGTTTTAGTGGGTGCAACTACTCTAACAGGAATTATTGAAGACGATGATCTGATTGATCCCGCTCTTTTCAGTGGAGATGCTATAGAAATCTCAATTGATGGAGCTGCATGGATTCCCGTATCCACTCCTCCGGTTTCCAGTGGAAAACTGATCGTGTGGAAGCACAACATATCGGCACTAACCGAAGGGATTCACACAGTCAGTGTCCGGGCCAGAGATAATCTGTCAGATGGAACTGTTGGTTTATCCAGCGTTTCTGCAGAATATACAGGCAATTTCAACTGGGCTATTGAAGATTCAACAGACCAGAACGGCGTTCCCTTTATTCTCAATCTCGGTCCTCCGACTCTAACTATAGATAATCCAATACAGTACAGTTTTCACAATGGAGATGTTGTTATAGACGGAACCGCTTCAGATGCAAATGATGTCAGTACTGTAGAAATAAGCTTTGATAATGGTTCAAACTGGACAGATCTGGGAGTCACTCCCGGAGCCGCTGTTAACTGGTCTTATAATTTAACAGTCAATTCAGACGGATCCGATGACGGAACTTACAGTTATATGGTTCGTGGTACGGATACATACGGTGCCACTACAATTGAAAACAGCCAGTTTACAGTTGATGCAACCGATCCTGTCGTTAGTATCAATCTTCCTGCAGATGGAGAAACAGTAAACGGAATACTCAATGCAAGTGGTACTGCCGGAGATAATATCAGCCTCGATAATGTTTATTACCATGTTGATTTAACAGCCAGTCCTGTACCTTCATTCCCAGGCGATTATACGTTGTTTGTCGGGAATTACTCCTGGTCTACAGCAATCGATACAACATTGCTGGCTAATGATAATTACACTTTGAGAGTGATAGCCGAAGATGATGCTGGAAATGTCAGTATTATGAATTCTGCAGCTTTTATAGTCGATCAGGTTTCTGATAGACCAGTTATCAGTTTCAGTTCCATAATTGACGGAGGAACTTTCGTCGATAATCTTCTTCCTTCATCAAAACAGATAGCCGGAACAATAACAGATGATGACAGCGTAGATGTTTCGACAATTCAATACCAATTATATGAAGAAGATGGAATCACAGAGATTACATCAGGTTGGACAGATATTTCTGGTCCTCCCGCTCTAGATAAAACACTTGCTACATGGACCCATACATTCGATGGGACTGTTACCGATGGAAAATATCAGATCAGATTGAGGACTGCCGATATAAATGACGGCGGAGCCTGGACTGTTGGTGGTTTCGGATGGAGTGAATCATCTCTAGTAGAATTTGCTGTTGATACATCGAATCCAGATACGAGCATAACGTCTCCCGCTTCAAATGGTGGTTATACAAATCAGGATATCCTTATCAACGGTATAGCAACAGATGCCGGCGGTATAAAGCGTGTGGAAATCCAATTCAATTCCGACACCCCGATAACCTTGTTCGAAGAGCTGGTAGATCCTCTGAATTCTTCAGAGTCATGGAATACTACATTCACAGTCGACACAGCCACTCATGGCGATGACGGGGTTCTGAATTACACGGTTACGGTGACCGATGCATACGATAAAATTAAAACTATAGACCGCTATATAAATATTGATACCCAGCCATCAGTCATTAACGGTCTTGTCTTAGTCAATAATGATGCCGGAACTCCAGTTATAGTGAATGGATCCGTATTGATCCAGGGATCTCCTATAGATTATGAATCTCTTGTCAATGCTATATATATTATTACAGCCACGTCCCAGCCTGTAGAGCCCGGTGTTGATCCTGTAGCCGAAGGGTGGACTCTTCTCGGCAGCACAACCAATATCTATCATCGCTTTGACACAACGGCATTAACCGATCTCACAGGTTATACAACCTATCTTGTTGTTGAAGATCTAGCTGGAAACCGGTCTCTTGTAACTGATAATTCTCTTTCTTTTACAACCACCCAGTCTGGAAATGCTCCTGTATTAACTATTGATACTCCAGATGCCAGTCTGTTGACCACTTCCGGTACTATTTCCGGTTCAATCGTCGATGATGACGGTGTCAATGTAAGTACAATTGAAATTCGATTTGATATGAATAACAATGGCGATTTCCTCGATGGGGGACTTGAAGACTGGACTCAAGTAACATCTCATTCCGCATCAAACTCAACAAGTGTTGTGTTTTCACATTCTCTTGCAGTACTGAGTGAGCAGATCAATCGGTTTGCCTATCAGATCAGGGCATTTGATATTGGTGAGGATTTTGCAGATGATGCACAGGATATATCTCCAGTGTCGACAATATCAGTTTCACAGGATGTCTATATAGATGATTCTGATCCGACAGCTGTTATCACCCAGATCGATAATGGAAAATCAAGTTCTGCTTCGCTTCAGGGAATTTATATCAATGATCAGTTTACTATAAGCGGAACTTCAATCGATGGCGTGCAGATTGCCGATGTAAGGGCAAAACTCGCAGGAGATGTCGGTTTTGTTTCAGTAACAGATACCAATGGCGATGCCAGTGCTCTGACTCCATTTGATACATGGCAATGGGTTCGAAGCGGTCTTGCTATTGCCGGTGAAAGTATTATCATGAATCTGGAAGTTGAAGATATTCACGGAAAAATTACACCATACAATTACACATTGCTTGTTGATTCTACAGATCCGACAGTTTCCTATATTTCAGGCAGTGGAACATATCATGGGGATTTCAACATTCGAGGTACATCTTCTGATAATATATTGATAGACTCAGTCTATATTGCCCATGGAACATCAAATCCCGCTGCTCCCGTCGGATCTGATCCGGCTACGGATCCGGCATACTCGGTACTGGGCTCAACATATTCGTGGAATTACACTCTCGATACAAGATTGATCAATAATACAGATGTCAACCAGAATTATTATGTTTCTATTGTCGCCCTTGATGGAGCGGGAAATATATCATCAAAAGAAGATCTTAGCATTGTTATCAATCAGGGATCGGACAGACCCAATATAAGTTTTACCAATGTAACAGAAGGTGCGGCGTCAAGTGCCAATCTGCTCGAATCAAATGCGAAGATACTCGGTTCTGCTGACGATGACGACGGGCTGGGCACTATTGAATTCGCCACATCCTCCGATGATGTCTCATATTCAGCATATTCTGTAATTACCAGTGATGGATCTACTGCTGTAACGGTAGCGGGTCTAAGTATGAACTGGCAGAATTTTGTCGCCGGTCTCGGCGAGGGAGTTCATTATGTGAAATTCCGAGTGAGAGATATTGAATATGTAGATGCATCCACTCCTTTCAACGAAATTGAAACAGCATCCATTGCGTTTACTATAGATACAAGTGCGCCGAATGTGTCCATGACAGATTTTGATATAGATGATGCTTACGGTGTTGGAACATATAACAAAGCGGCATTGGCAGGAACACTGATCAACAACAGTTTTATAGTTTCGGGATCAGTAAGTGATGGAAACTCAATCGATTCTGTTGAAATAAGTACTGATGGAACGAATTACACCGCAGTAGATACTCAGGTTGGAACAACCTGGAGTCATGACCTGGCAATCATTCGTGATGGTTCTCTAGACGGAACAATGACTCTATATATTACAGCAATAGACGAGTTCCTTAAATCGACAACGATTAGTCTGCCGGTTACAATTGATACACAGGAACCGGCAATTGCGCCGACGCAACCTACGGGAATTGATCTTGTCGATCCTCCAAATGTGAATGGACCGGTAACACTTCGCGGTTCAATCACAGAAGTCAGCGCTATTTCCTCTTTCTCAGCTATCGGCGGAACAGCAGATGATCTGACTCTTACTAATAGTGGAACAAACCTGAACTGGGTTCTCGATATAGATACAGACCTTTACAGCAATGGTTCTTATTCAGTGGAAACTGTTCCCGGTACAAGTAATGTCTGGCGTTTCCCAATTGATATTTCTGCATCAGATGCTGCGGGAAATCAGGACACAGTTGTTTATCAGATCGATATCGATCCCGATTCGGACAAACCGACACTATTCCTGACAGCTCCTTCAGATGGATCCAGTGTAGGCGGTGCCTTCATTGTTCAGGGAACGGTCAGTGATGATGATGATATACAGAAAGTTACCCTCCAGGTCGACCTCGATGATGATGGTGTTTACACCTCATCTTATGACCTCGATCTGAGTACCACAACCGGGGATAGTGATTTTGAAGATGAATCAGTACCGGTAGATATAACAGTATTGAACGGTTCGTGGAATATTCTGATGAATCAGTCAAATGAATTTAATAAAACGAATATGATAGCTGCAGGATATGCAGCTTCCACCGGGTGGATCCGTCTGAGGGTTCTCCCCTATGATGTTGATAACAGCAGAAGCGGAAGTGCCAATCTGGCAGGTGATGCAACGGAAATCAGAATTTATGTAGACTCTTCAGCGCCGGTAATTGAAGGACAGGGCGTTGCTCTTCCGACTCCGGCTAACGGATCGATTGTGACAGGAATACCTTCAGTAGCGGCACGGTTCAAAGATGACGATCAGCTTCTCGATGCAAAAATGCAGATCTCATTTGACGGTGGTGTAAGCTATCAGAGCATAACTGCTGCCGGTGGCACTATTACGCCAAACGGCCTTGTAGGAGATTATTACGAATATGATATAGATCTTCCGATCAATACAACTGCTGCCGGTGGAATTGTTGCCGGCGGTAACGGAATACTTCAGGCCGTTCTGAAAGTTACAGATGAGACATTCAAGCAGAATACTATGTCCATACAGCTCAACGTTGACAATACTGTTCCAACGGGAGTCTGGAATTATAACAGCGACCTTCCGGATCAGGCTGGAATATATTCTTTCTTTGGAAACGAAACGGATGGTGGAGATTATCTTCTAATCGGAAGTGCCGAGGATACGGGAACCATTAGCGGAATTGATAGAGTGGAAGTCTACTTTGTGAAAAATGGAAAGTTTTATAATCCTTCCATTGATAACAGTACAATTGAAAATGATACTCTTGCTGTGACTAATAGCAGTGTCGCCGATATGACGGGAACTCCTCAAATGATACCTTATACAACGGCAAGTCCATACATAATCAATGTGGACAACCGAACGGAAAGGGGTATTTACGATACCGACCTCGTGGATGGAGACAACGATGGATTTCAGGAAAATCTTAAATCCAAAGGAACTTTTGATGAGTGGTTTGTCTATTACGATACGAAAAAATTCCCCGATGGTCCTATGGATATGTACACAGTTGTCTATGATACAGCAGGAAACTATGCCTATGAGCAGGTCAGTATTCAGATCGTCAATAATCCTCCAACGATAGACAGCATTGAAATCGACGGAGTCGGAACACTTTACAGTGGATTGTTTAAAAGGGCGGGATCAGTTTATCTGAAAGTCAATGCCAGTGATGCTGAGGGAATAGATGCTACTAGTTATCAGGCTACTGTTACCAGACGTCAGGTCGCACCTAACGGTGCCGATGATGCCACAGGAACACCGGCGGTCAGCACTGTCTTTGATATAGCAGATACTGCAGGAGATGGAGCAGATGAAATAACCATTGATGTCTCTGGATGGGAAGATGGTGTCCAGTACAGTCTAGAAATTGAAGTACACGATACAGATGGAAACATCGTAGTCTCTACAATCGGACTATGGGTGAACAATACCGATGCAACAGCTCCATGGGTAGAAATTGATACTCTTTCTCAGAGTAACCTCAATGGTGATGGAACACTCGGACATATAGATGAAGCCGCATTCAGTATGAATGACGGGGGGACTGCCGACGCGGATATTTCAGGAGAGATAAACTTCACGGGAACAGCTCACGATGACACGGTTGTTACAGATGTGGAAATCTCCTTTGACAATGGAACAACATGGTATTCCGTAGATACGCTAAGCTTGAATGGTGGCGATATTATCAGCGGATTTGATTATACTTGGGGTTACACTATCAATACCGGAGATCCTGCAGCACCGGAAGCTACGGCCTGGACTACAGCCGCATTGGATCAGATAATTCAGGTAAGAGCACTCGATGGTACAAATACGGGTATTCTTACTTCCGGAGCTACCAGTTCGGATATGTCCGTTGATGTTGTTCCCTATATAACTGAAATCGATAGAACGACCACCAGTCTTAGAACGAACAGGTCTAAATACGGCCGATACTCTATGTATCAGAACGAAGCTAATATTTTGATAAGTGGATTTAACCTTAATCCGACAAGTACGGGATTATACAATGACGAATTTAATGGAGGTTCTCCTGATTTTCTTACCATAAGCAATATTGCCGCAGACTTTACAAGTTTTGAAGTTGCTACAGCTGCAGATACTAATAGTGGATGGTTGGGCATACAGGTTGACGGAGTTGATGCCATAAATAATATCAATGACAACAGTCAGGCATATAATGCTACATATGGAACAGACGGCGATGAAAGTGAATGGACCGATGACAGATACATTTACTTTTTTAGAGTCGGTGAATATTTTGGTCCCGTAGCAACAAGTTCGTATAATCCTCAACATCCGGCGATGACAATACATCCTTCCACATCCAGGCTCTTTGGAGCATGGTCAAGCTATGCAACGTCTGATGTCTTTTTTGCATCAGTCAACACAGATGCCAGTCCATTCAGAAGTCGGGTTTACCACACTTATGATACGGCAGAGTATGTGGATATAGCAATGGACGCGACTACTCCTGCTACTACTGGTCGCTTGGCACTAGCCTGGTTGGCAAACAACTCTTCAGATGGTTATTATGGTGACGGACATGTCTCTTCATTCCCATATGAAAGGAGTACGAATTTTATAAATGGTGATGTAGAGAATGATGGCGCAGCAAATTTACCTGCTAATAATGTTCAATGGACAAGATCCGGTTTTGATAACTGGTATTATCAGGGAGAAGGTCTAACTTATGACGCTGAGCTTTTCCAGTTTACACAAGTAAGGACTGCCCGGTATGGTGCCAACGTACATTGGGCTTATTATGATTCCTTCTCAAATACTGTCAAATATCAGCATCAGTTAACCAGTGACAACAGTGAGGCTGAACAGCAGGAATGGGTCAATCTTGATGGTACAGATACTGATACGGATGGTGGGGAGAATAACCGCGAGGTTACAAACGGTGTTGCCCGTTCTTCAGATGCTGGTAAATTCCTGGCTTTGACACTTGATGAAGATTATTATCCTGTGGTTGTTTATTATGAAGATGATGGGAAAACTTTAAGATTGGCAAGAACGGGATCTTTTGCCCCAGGAAATGATGAGACCCTATGGACCCGTCAGACAATTTTTGATCCAGGAGATCCCAATAAGGATATTACCGGGAAACATGTATCGGCTATAGTCGATGAGCAGGGATTCCTTCATATCTCATTCTGGAGTGAAGACACAGGTTACTTGTATTACATAAAATCATCGAATAATCCCGAGGGTGGTGCGGCTTATGAGTTCAATAATTATTCGCAGATAGTCGATGATACCGGAACTGCTGGAATCTATTCAGACATAACATTGAACAAAGCTCCCGGTACAGATGAGCCTTATATCTCATATCTCAATTCAGCTAGACTAAATACTAGAGATGGAGTTAAAGTAGCATTTTTTGATTCGGTCAAAGGTGGCTGGGAATATATGGTCATTGCAAATGATAGAATTGTTGCACAAAAAAGGGTGAGTATTGAGTACGCGCAGGGTGGATCGCCGGCATGGAATGCGGCCATAGGATTTGCATCTGAAGACCGGTTCGATTTAACTTACCTGATGCCTGAAGTGCCATAGAAACATTATACTCACTCTTTCCAGATGGAAAGAGTGAGGTTTTTTATTTCAAATACTTCAATAGTTCCTGCATTTCATCATCTTGTACTTTCTGGGTGATGGAGGGGATATCCTTTAGGATATCTGATTCGGGACTGTCAGACAGTTTCACTCCAGTACTCTGAAGGAAACGGTTGCTCACGCTCTCGCTTCTCAGGTATTTTATTAGAGTTTCTGCCGATTTTATAACAGCTTCACTTTTAATCCCTTTTTCAATTACTGCCAGATAATAGGTGGAACCTATCTGCCATTTCTGATCAAGAGATCCTGGAAAGGGAATGGAAACAATTTGCTGACGGTCAGAAGGGTGGTATACATCGTATATAGTTGAATCGGCCAGAACAAAAAGAGACCTGTCTTCACTTATGGACAGGAGAGATCCCGCCCAGTTTGAATCTTCAAAGTCACCATTGAATAAATGTCTTTCTGTCATTGAATTAAATTTTTCTATTCCCGTTTTCCAGTCATCGGGAGAGAATCCTTCAGGTTCTAATCCTCCGTTTTCCAGAATTTGCAGGTGTTGTATCCAAGTTAACCAGGGCCAGTAGAAATTTGCTCCCAGATTAAAAAGAGATTTGTTTTCAGTTGTCAGTTTTTTCATCTCGAGAATAAAAGGCTCTAATCCCAGGGAACTTAGCTCATTAAGGCGTTCTTTTGAATAACCAAGCCGTTCCAGTTCGATTTTGTTGAAATACAAACCCCATGAATGACCAGTCCAGGGTTTCGCCTGTTCTTCTATCAGCGGATATTTACTCAAATCACTTCCGGTCAAAACAGAGAGAATTAAAGTGTTCTCTTCCGATTCACCACCGGATATCTTTTTCTCAAGGCTCTTTTTCATATCTCTATAGGGTTCGATATGATATTCTAGATCTATGGATGGATAGAATGAGGAGAATTCATCGAGCAACGCTTCCAGGTTTTCTTTCAAAGGGGAGGAGTAGAGGTGAAGATATATGTCCAGTTTCCCCGATGGATCAAACTCTTTCAGCGGTTTTTCAACAAAAAAGAATATTCCTGAAAACAGGACCACTACTGCGAGTAGAATGATTAATGGATTTTTTTTTGATTTCATACCTTACTATAATATGCATTCTTCACTCTGAACCACTCTTTTTAATAATCTAATATTATAACAATTCTATCCCTTGATTATTCCAAATAGCTGAATTACCATTCATAATTACATTTTTGTAAAAGGGGACGTCCTGCTTATGCATACATTATCAAAAATACCTTCAACATCGGGCAAAGGCTTATGGTTTCTACTCCGCGGATACAAGCTCAGATTCTTCGCGGCACTGTTATTTCAGGCAATTGCTGTCGCTGCGGGAACAGCCGGTTATTTCATTCTCCGATTTTATGTAGATGATATTATTAATACGGGAGACTGGCGTTTTCCCCTTATCTACTTTACTCTCTTTTACATAATATTCGCCTTGATTAGAGGTCTTTTCTCTTTTCTCACTGCCAGAGGGACAGGGGCTACTGCAGAGGGGATTGCAAGAGATCTGAGAAACTCTATTTTTGACCATACACAAAAACTCTCTTTTTCTTATCACGATAAAACCAGAACAGGGGAACTAATTCAAAAATCAACATCCGATGTGGATACAATAAGACGATTTTACAGTGAAATGGTTGCCGGTTTATCACGGATTCTCTTCATGTTTATCATCAATCTGGTTTCAATTTTTTATCTCAATACGAAACTGGCTCTATTCTCGGTAATTGCCATTCCGCTAATTGCTATTATGTCGACTCTGTTTTTTAAGAAGATTCACAATTCCTATGAATCTTATCAGGATCAGGATGGGAAGGTTTCTGCAGCGGTGCAGGAGAATCTAACAGGTGTCAGAGTCGTCAGGGCTTTCGCCAGACAGGAATTTGAAAAAGATAAATTCGAAGTCGAAAACAGAGAGAAATTTGTCAGGGGAAAGCGTTTTCTTATGAATCATGCTCTCTACTGGCCTACTTCTCATATCATCTGTGCCGCTCAGATGATTTTCGGAATTACAATGGGTGCGCTTATGGTAATTGATAGTACTTTGTCCATAGGAGATATGGTCGCATATATCGGATTTCTCAATACTATTATCTGGCCAATTCAGCAGATGGGGCGTATGATCGCACAGCTTTCAACATCATTTGTATCTTACAGCAGAGTGGCATCAATTCTTCTTAACGATCAGGAAGACCTGACTACAGGCAATGACGATAAAGAACTGAAAGGGGAAGTTTTATTCAAAGATCTTTCATTCAGTTACGACAATTCGGCAGCTGTTCTGAAAAATATCAATCTCAGTTGTAAACCGGGAGAATCAATAGCTCTTCTCGGAGAGACAGGTTCGGGAAAAACGTCTCTGGTAAATCTACTTCCTGGATTTTACAGTAAAGATGAAGGCTCTCTTGTAATTGATGGTATCCCCATAGAGGGATATTCCAGACATTTTTTAAGAAGCAATATCGGTATTGTCGAGCAGGAGCCATTTCTTTTTTCCACTACCATTAAAGAAAATATCACTTACGGGGTTAAGAGAAAAGTTTCAGATGATGAAGTTTTCGCTGCGGCACAGGCGGCAGCGATTCACGATAGTATAGAATCTTTTCCTGAAGGGTATGAGACAATGGTCGGTGAGAAGGGAGTGACCCTTTCCGGCGGTCAGAAGCAGAGAATTGCCATAGCCAGAACTATTCTGAAGGATCCTAAAATCTTGATCCTCGATGATTCCACATCTGCTGTAGATGCTGAGACTGAAGATGAGATAAGGGGAGCTCTCAACAACCTGATGGTTGGACGGACAACTTTTATCATAGCCCACAGAATCCAGAGCCTGATTAACGCCGATCAGATCCTCGTCTTCAAAGAAGGAGAGATCATTCAGCGGGGGCAGCATAGGGATCTTATTGAAGAACCGGGATTCTACAAACATGTATTTGAGCTGCAGAACAAGATTGAAGCAGAACTGGAAGAGGAGCTTTTACATGGCTGAAACGCATTTTAAAGAAGAAGAATTTAACAATAAACTCACGACTAAAACGGCGATGAGAATTCTGGAGCAGGCGAAACCGCACTGGATACTTCTCGTAGGTTTCGTAGTCTGTATTATGGCTACTGCTTTTCTCGAAGCATTTGGAACATTCATTGTCAAATACGCTATTGATGAAGCTATCATTCCCGGTGACAAAGCTCTATTGCTTGAATATCTCGTATTATTTGGAATCCTGCATATTTTTCTAGCACTGGTTGTATTCGGGTTTATTTACAGTGCGGGAAGGCTTGGAGAGCAGATTCAATACGATCTGAGAAAGAAACTCTTCGGCCATCTGCAGAATTTGTCTTTTTCCTATTTTGACAAAACGCCGATCGGGTGGATTATTTCCCGCCTGACTTCAGACATACAGAGAGTTTCCGACCTCGTTACCTGGAATCTACTCGATCTGGTCTGGGCTGTAACCAACATCAGTTCCGCTATGGTCTTTATGTTCATTATCAACTGGAAGCTCGCAATCATTGTTGCTGTATCCATGCCAGTTCTGATCATTATCGCTTTGCGTTTTCAGAAATACATCATTGGAGAGTACAGAAAGGTCCGTTCGATAAACTCAAAAATTACCGGAGCCTACAATGAAAATATAACCGGTGTAAAAATTATCAAAGCTCTTGTCCGTGAAAAGAAAAATCTCTCTCAATTCGGCGAACTGACAGATGATATGTACAAAGCATCTTATAAAGCAATATGGCTCTCCGCCATATTTCTTCCAATCGTTCAGCTGTTGACAGCTGTCGCATTCGGAGCGGTTCTGTGGTTTGGCGGATTCCAGTTTAAACTGGGCCTTTTTACTATCGGAGGAATTCAGGCCTTTATCAGTTACATCACTTTTATGATGTGGCCCGTACAGGACCTCGCCCGCGTATATGGAGAGATGCAGCAGGCTGTTGCCAGTGCTGAAAGAGTTTTTTCCCTACTCGATACGGATCCGGATATCAAAGATCATGAGGGAGCGATAGAAGTTGATTCGGTCAAAGGGGAAATTGAGTTTAAAAATGTCAGTTTTTATTATGAAGAAAATAACCCTGTTTTAAATAACTTTTCCCTTAAGGTGAAACAGGGAGAAACTATTGCGCTTGTCGGACCGACAGGCGGAGGGAAATCGACTATTGTAAACCTGGTCTGTCGTTTCTACGAACCTAAAAAAGGCGAAATCCGAATGGGGAGACAGGACTATACGGGATTTACCCAACAGTCACTCCAGTCTAAACTGGGAGTGGTTCTTCAGACTCCTCATCTCTTTTCAGGGACAATTATGGACAATATCCGATACGGACGTCTCGATGCCACAGATGAAGAGGTCGTAGAAGCATCAAAAATGGCTCATTCTCATGACTTTATCAAAGAACTGGAAAATCAGTATGGTGAAGATGTCGGTGAAGAGGGGACTCTGCTCTCTGTGGGGCAGAAACAGCTGATCTCACTGGCTAGAGCGATTCTGGCGAAACCGGAGATCATCATTATGGATGAAGCGACGAGTTCTATAGATACGCTGACAGAAGAATTGATTCAGAAGGGGATGGATACGCTCTTAAAGGGTTCTACAGGATTTGTAATTGCCCACAGGCTTTCAACAATCAGAAATGCCGACAGGATTCTGGTTATTGAGAAGGGCGTGATTAAAGAGATGGGAAACCATAAAGAACTGCTCAAAACAAAGGGTCACTATTACGACCTGTATACACGGCAGTTCAGAAAAGAAAGAGAGAAAGATCTCCATGTTTTCAGCTGATCGTCCTCTGGCTCTGATTACCGGAGTCAGTCGCTCCATCTCCATAGGTGCATCGATTGCCAGAACACTGGCAGACAATGGGTGGAACATAGCCTTGAGTTTCTGGCAGCCCTATGACGAGTCCATGCCCTGGGGCAGTAATCCTGAAGAAGTTCTGTCACTGCTCGCTGAATTGGAAAGTCTCGGAGCTGACGTCCTTTCTATTGAAGCGGATCTCTCTCAGGCGGAATCTCCAATGAGAATCTTTGATTCTATTAATAAGAAAGCCGGGCCGGTTACAGCCCTGATAATGTCTCATTGCCATTCTGTGGATAGCGATATAATCACTACCTCCCTAGAGAGTTTTGATCTGCACTTCGCAATCAATGCCAGAGCCAGCTGGCTTCTGGTACAGCGATACTCTGAGCAGTTTGCCGGTGAAGCCGGAAGCGGTCGTATCATTTCCATTACAAGTGATCATACTGCGGGAAATCTTCCATATGGAGCCAGCAAAGGCGCTATGGACCGTATTGTTCTCGCAGCGGCCAAAGAGTTCCGGGGAAAAGGGATAACAGCCAATATCATCAACCCCGGAGCCACTGATACAGGTTGGATGAATGACGGGTTGAAATCGACAATTAAAGATATCACTCTGCTCAACCGCCTCGGCATGCCTCAGGACTGTGCAAATCTGGTAAAATTCCTTTGTTCAAAAGAAGGCGGTTGGATCAATGGTCAGCTTGTGTATAGCAATGGCGGTATAGAGTAAAAAAACAAATCCGAAAATCCATTAAGAAATGCTTGCATACTCTTTTCCGGTGTTTGATAATAAAGAGTTCAATATTAAACAACGATGAGGAGCATCATTATCAAAAAATTATTTTTCACTTTACTTTTACTAAGCTGGAGTTTATCTCTCTCTTTCGGGGAATCAATTGTTCTGAGTTTTGAAGAAACTCTGAATATCGCAAATAAAACATGTTTCAGGGCTATTACGGCGGCTCTTGATGAAAAAGAAATTGACTTGAATATTCAGGATCTCTGGTTTGAATTGTTACCGGAGTTAGGATATCGCATTAATCTGGATCATGAAAATAATTCATATGATTACCTCGGTATCGGCGATCCTGCATTGTCTCTGCCTTATACTTTTTTCGGAGATACATACATTGAAGTTGAAGATGAAAGCATTATTTCCAAAAGCAGTTTGAAACAGGAACTCTATTTCAGGCAGCAGGTCTTCGGTTCACAGATTGTGAATTTGGTACTGGCTGAAAAAAATAAACGGCTGCAGAAAGAGATAATCAAGACCCAGTTGAGAAAGTATCTGCTTCTTGAATTGAGAATGAACTATTTCATGTCTATATTGTATGGAGATGCAATAGATCGCCTGGGTGAATTGAAACAGGTTTATGAAATAGAGCCTGAGACGACAGCCCAGACCAGAGATGTAATCTCATCTTTAAAGAGGAGAGCAATAATAGATTTGAGAGCTGCTGAGCTCCAGCTGGAAACAATCGGCAGGCGTTATGAGATAGCTCTACTTTCTCTGCTCCATCTTCCGCTTGATTCGACATTGAAACTCTCCACTCCTCTTGAAGTTATCGGTGTTGATCCTGATCACGATTCTAAAAGGGCTTTGGAGAATAGCATAGAAATAAAATACTCTATGCTCAATAGAAAAAGGATGGAGAGTGATTTATCAAATTCAGTTCTTGATTTCCTTCCAATGGTTCGCGCGACTATCAGCAGTGAATTATCCGATCGGTTTGGTGTAGGTTTGACAGCTTATTTCAATGGATCATCGAACTACGGTCTCGATTTATCGGGGAGTATATTGCTCGACGAAAGAATTCTACAGTCTCAGACTTATGGAAATGTGGCCCCTGCTGAATCAGAATGGGATGTAAATGATGATCTTGATTTTTCAATCTCTCTGACTTATTCCCTCGATTCAATTTTAAATACACGAAATGATAGAGCTCTGATAAAAAATGACATTTTATTGAATGAAAATCAAACCAGAGAAGCAATTCAGAATACTCTGCAGCAGTTGGCAGAGTACTCAACGACGATTGGCGAAAAACAACAGTCTGTAGAGATTAGTGAGAGTTTATTAGATGTTGCAATCGATTTGAAGAGAGAAATTGACCAGAACTTTACGATCTCATCATTGAGCGATGTCTCATTTTACAATTCACTTTACAGTAGAATAAAATCTGAAACCAGTAATCTGGATTTTTATAGAAGACAATTATTCGAATCTTTTTTTCTGTATCAGAATATAGTAGAAGGGGAATGATAGATCTATTATTGAGGATTAAAACCTGATAGATCTGAGGGGATCGGATCGAATATTCCGATCTCCTCCATTATTTTCTGACTGATCCAGTCGAGTTTCATTTTTTTAGAAAATCCATTTTTTATTAATACTGCAGCTGTTGCCTTATAGGTATTTCTCAATTTATCCTTGTATTCAGTGCTGATCTCTTCTTTTTTTCCAGGTGGTGTGAATAAGATCCCGAGAGTTCCATCGACATTGAAAAAACCAGAAAAGATATATTCATCTTCAAAATCCAGCACAATGTCGTAATGGTGAGATCTCTCTCCTTCAATTAATACCGGCCGTAATCCAATGTGAAACTCACAATCGTTAATGGATGACTTGAAGAGGAAACCTGCCCGGGCTTTTAAGACCTTTGTGTTTTGAATGGATTTGAAAATTTTGGCAATAGCCTTGGGAGTTTGTAATTCATTGTTAAGGTATATATCGTAATTCATTGTTTTGTACTTTGAAGTTCTCCAACAGGAGAACCTCAAAGCAATTAAAGACGTTTATCAGAATACGAACAATGACAGAAGCGATCCTATCAAACCGAGAATAACAAATACAACAACCGGTTTAACAGGCATGACACCATCATTTTTCATTGCTTTTCCGAACATTCCGAATACTAATGGATGCACAAGGAAAGGCATGGCAAAGATGAAAGGTATCAGAGCAGCAGTTCCATGTCCGAACATATCTCCCTGTACTGCGGCAAAAAGACCGAAGTGAGAAATAGCCGAGGACGTTGCCATGGCGGCGTTCCATATGTCAATACCACTGAAATGCAGTAGAAGAAAGCTTCCGAATACAGCCATCAGCTGCCATCCGAAACTGAATAACATCAGTCCTTTTACTTCTTTATCCTCAATTCCGTTAGCTCCTTTCAATGTTTTCAGAGCAAAGATAGTGACTACGATTCCCACCAGAACTACCAGAGCTCCGGGCAGTGCCATAAGCTGATTCCTCTGAGCACTGATCGCCAGAATGGTGAATACAAAAATATGTCCGAAGAATGGAATGTTTATCATAATCGGAGCACGTGCTGAAGCTTCGTGTCCCAGATCTCCTGCTGTACAGGCTCCTGTCAATCCAGAGTGAGACAGAGAACCGGCCATACCCGGTGCAAGGTTTCTGACATGGTTGGCTTTTCCGAATTTAATCAGAAGTAAAATACCTCCGAACATCCATAAAAGCTGTCCGAAGAAACCGTATCCCATAACTTTTGTCATTTCATCAATCTGGAACGCCTGAACAATTCTCGATCCACCAACGAGGAAGTTCGCTGCCAGTACGACAGGTATTCCCGCAAAGAGAAGAGATCTCATAGTCGGTCCGAACCTCCAGTTTGAGAAGATAAATCCGAAACCGGCCGATAGAAGCATAGCGAAGAATATCTGAGGTAGGGGGATAATCGGTTTTATCCACATGGAAATAAAATATGAAGCCATGAGAAGACACAAAATGGCGATCATCTCAAAAAAACCTTTAATAAGGTATAGTGATTTATTAGTGATTTTTGCCTTTGAGTCAATGATTATCATTGCACCCATTAATCCAAGATATGTGAGGATTGGATAGGCTTGAGTTAGAGGGCTGTCGCCGGTTTTTCCCATAATAATCGTATAGGCGCCCTGTATAGCGATGAGAATGAAAAATGATCTTACAATAAAGAACAACTGAGTTCTTTTTGTTCCCAGAATTATTTCTTCTTCTGAGGGAATGACCAGGTCTTCAATTTCCAGATGTTTTTTTGAGATGAGCTTTTTTAGCTCCTGTCCACCGACAAAAAAAGTTACTATCAATACAACGACAGTTACTTTACTCATAAATCCGACAAGTGTGAATTCCGGGAGTCCAGCAGCAGCGACACCGCTTTTTTCCAGTAAGAATCCCATTAATAGTCCAAACACTACTATGATCAGAATCGGGGAGTATTTAGTTCCAGCAACAACTGTTCTTGCAAGGATAACAATAGGGATAAGCAATATGAAGGCTAAAAATAATTGGTTAAAACTTGAAAAGTCCAAAACAATCTCCTTTAATTAATTTTTTAGATTTCACCCGATGATACACTCCGCTGTCCCATTAGGCAACTGATTTCTGAAGAGAGTTTATCTGCTGTGTTTTAAAGCATTGAAAGATCCCTTAAAATAACATATTTTAAGGTAGAAAAGGAAATCCCAATGGCTCTATTTGAACTTCTCGATGAGAAAATTGTAAAAATCCCTCTGAAATCCAGAAAAAAAAATGATGTAATTAAAGAACTCTTAACAATCCTGAAGGATACAGGAAAAATAAAAGATATTAAAACAGCTTTAAAGGATGTTCTGAAAAGAGAGGAACTGGCGAGTACCGGACTCGGTGAAGGAATTGCTATACCACACGCCAAGAGCCTTGCCGTCAAAACTTTGACTATAGCCATAGGATTGGCTCCCGACGGGATAGATTTTGACTCTCTTGATGATCTTCCCTCAACAATATTTTTTCTTATACTGGCAGCACCTGATCAGACAGGTCCACATCTACAGGCATTGACTGAAATTGCCAAAGTAACCGGTAATAAGGATTTCTGTAAGAAGATTCTCAATGCCGCAAACCCTTCAGAAGTTGTAGAGTTGTTTTCAAAAGAGTCATTTTAATCATTTTCTTCTGTTGACATTGAGCAAATCGAGAATCCTGTTGTGTTTATCCATTTTTTTCAAAAATCGGGGATAATCTTTGTGAATCTTTTCTGTCCACAAAACTTCTGAAAGTGCACAAGCCCTGGGGAACATCATATATTCCACATGTTTGAAGTCGGGCATATATTCGGTCCACAACTGTCCCTGTGAACCCATCACCAGCTCATGGTTCTCTTCGGGCATCTCCTTTGGTATAGGTTCATATTCATAAACTTTTTCCATTGGCGTAAATCCACTGATTGTCAGAGGTTCTTTGTCCTTGTCTCCCTGATAATGGTCGAAATATACATGAGTATACGGTGTCATTACAACATCATGTCCGAGAGCGGCCGCCTCAAGACCGCCTTCCTCTCCCCGCCAGCTCATTACTGCTACTCCATCGGCCAGCCCACCTTCGAGGATTTCATCCCATCCTATAACTCTGCGCTCTTTTGACTGAATGTGTGAGGCTACCTGTTTGATAAACCAGCTCTGCAATTCATCATAACTTTTTACCTCCAGTTCAATCATACGGTCCTGGATTCTTCTCTCTTCTTCCCATTCGTATTTAGGAGCTTCATCGCCCCCGATATGGATATATTTACCCGGGAACAGTTCCATTACTTCATCGAGTACATCTTTCATAAAGTTTACAGTGGAATCTTCAACATTGAGAATGTGTTGACTGATACCCCAGTGACATAGAGGTTTAAGGGACGCATTGGAGCATCCCAGTTCGGGATATGCGGCAATCGCCGCCTGCATATGGCCGGGCATGTCTATTTCGGGAACAATGACAATCTCTCTGAGCGAGGCAAAAGCAACAATCTCTTTTATGTCTTCCTGTGTGTAAAAACCGCCATGTTTTTGATCATTGTACTTTTTAGGCTGATCGTTGCAGTGCCCTATGAGTGTTGCTTCCCTGTATCCACCGACTTCAGTCAGTTTCGGGTATTTTTTAATTTCAATTCTCCAGCCCTGATCTTCAGTCAGGTGAAAATGGAATCTATTGTATTTATATAGGGCAATTAAATCGATAAATTTTAGAACGTCTTCTTTAGTCATAAAATGTCTACAGACATCGAAATGCATTCCTCTCCATTTAAAACGTTCAGAGTCTTCAAGGGAACAGCATGGGATCGTCCAATCAGCCGGTGATATCTGTTTTTCAGAGAAAATCTCTACAGGCAGCAGCTGTCTGAAGGTTTGGATAGCTCTGGCTATACCCTCTGCAGTTGCTGATTTAATAAAGCATTGAGTTTCTGTAACTTCAATAGTATAACTCTCATCTGCGAATCCCCTGGAATCGGTTTCGCTTTTACCTTCCAGTTCCAGAGAGATCTCACAGGTTTTGCTTACTGAAACAGGAAGTGGAAAACCAGTAGCTCTGGTGAGATAACCCTTAAGAAGATTTCCCTTCTCCATTAGGGTTTCTGATGAAACTCCGATATTACTTTTTTCTGTTAATGTAAAAATCGAATCATTTTGAGTATACTTTGATACTTCAGGTATTACGTTTATTTTATCTTCAGATGGCATTTTATCCTCCATTATCAATATTTTATCTTGCTTTTTTAATCTTGACGATGTAAAAAACAACCATGGATGATGTCAAAATCAACTTGAATAATATCAAGTTTCACGAAAAACAACCGGGAGAGCGGGATATTCATGTCAAAAGCGGTTTTAGAATACTTCATTTTCAGAGAGGGACTTCCTATGATGCTTTAGAACAGATATTTCCCAGGGCATTTAATTATTACAGTCTCTGTCATCTGATTGAAGGAAAAGGGTGGTATTGGGCTTCGGGTAAAGATATCCGCTATATATCAGCTGGTGATGGGATTCTGGCTACTCCCGGTTTTGTTCAGAGTTATGGAGGCTACAAAACAAAATTTATCGAAGATTTTATTTGCTTTGATGGTCCTGTTGCCGATTTTCTGTTTCAGTCCGGTGTCATAAGGGATGGCATTATCAAAATGGGGGCAATAAGAAGATTGCTGCCTGTTATTAAAGAGGCTCTTAATCCATCCGATTCAGGGCAGCTCTCGGCAAATGGTGCTCTCCAGACTTTGCTTTATGAATTATACCGTGAAAACCTTCATGAATTTAATACACAAAGCCTCGACGGGATAGATAAGCTTATAAACAGACTCAGCGCATCGAGTAATCAATGGTGGACAGTTGCTGAGATGGCTGATTATTGTAGTTTGAGTGAAAATCAGTTCCGCAGATTATTCAAGTCGAGAACAGGTATGAGTCCCAAGCATTATGCTGATTGTCTGAAGATGCAGATCGCTACAGAGCGGCTTCTCAGTTCCGCCGACGCTCTGGACATTATTGCAGGAGAACTGGGTTATGTGGACCGCTATCACTTCAGTAAAGTATTTAAGCGGATTAAAGGAATCTCTCCTGATCTGTTCAGAAAAACGTACCCTGCTGTATAAAAAAAGAGGCCGCATATGCAGCCTCTTCAAGATTAATTGTAATTCAATCTACTTTTCCTGAACACCATCCAGAGGTTCGGTAGTGTAAACCGGTTGCTCTTTAAGTGATCTGGGGAGAACAATATTCAATAGGATAGCTGTTAGACCACCAGTAGTTATTGCTGATCCGAAAATCTGTTTAATTAATGCTGGAGCATTCTGTAGAATGGCGGGAACAAATACCACACCGAGACCGAGACCGAAGGATATGGCCATAATCAGAACACCTCTTCTATTGATGATGCTGCTGGAAATTATTTTGATTCCCGAAGCGGCAACAGTTCCGAACATTATCAAAGTAGCTCCTCCGAGAACAGAGTTCGGTATGACTGAAAATAATCCTCCGACAACGGGGAATAAACCGAAAAGTACCAGTAAGCCGGCAATCCAGAATCCAACATATCGACTGGCAACTCCTGTCATCTGAATGACACCGTTGTTCTGACTGAATGTAGTGTTGGGAAATGAGTTGAACATCGCAGCTATTGCAGAGTTTACACCATCACCTAAAACACCACCGGAGATTCTTTTGATATATACAGGGCCCTCTATAGGCTCACCTGAAATCATTGAAGTCGCAGTAAGGTCTCCAATAGATTCAACAGTTGTTATAAGATAAAGGAGTGCCATAGGGATAACGTGACCCCAGCTTATGTGGAAACCGAAACGGAAAGGGATAGGCGCATTGATTATTTTTAATCCAGCCATATTTCCGAAATTGACAAGTCCCATTATTGCGGCAATTACATATCCGACAATCAGTCCGACAACTACTGCGGACATTCTGAACCATTTATTGGAACTTCTATTGAGGATAACGATAACAACTAGAACGATTCCCGCAAGCATCAGGTTAGTAGGACTTGCGAAGAACTCAGGTTTGTTATCGAGCAGCCACTGTCCGCCACCGATATCAGTCATTCCCACTCTGATAAGTGACATACCGATAAGTGTTACAACGATTCCGCTCACAAGAGGAGTAATAATTTTTTTTAATAGAGGAATGAACCGGCTGAAAATCATTTCAATCGGAGAACAGATCAGACAGACAGCGAATATAGTTCCCAAAGCCTGTTCGTGAGTTCCCCCGCCGTTGAGAACAGAAAAGCCGATTCCTATACAGAGAGAGAGGAATGTAAAGCTGGTTCCCTGAATACTCAGGAGACCGGAACCGACAGGACCGATTTTTTTGACCTGAATAAATGTGGATATTCCCGAAGCCAGAAGAGCCATACTGATGATGTACGCCTTTAGATCAGGGGACAGACCAAGAGCTCCACCGATTATTAGCGGCGGTGTGATAATTCCGATAAAGATAGCCATCATGTGCTGCAGAGCAGCTAAAAATGCCTGGAATGCAGGCGGCTTATCATCCAACTTGTAAATCATGTCAGTAGCGACATTCTGATTTGAATCACTCATGTTTAGACCTTCCATATTAGTAATTTTTACTAATTATATGATGATTCCTGTGATCAGGACAGAACTTTTTTGTGTTATTATCAGACATTGATTGTTTATAGAAGTCTTTTATTCTGTATAACTTGACAATTCTCTATCTTATTGACAATATTATAATATTGATTTCCCTATCTTTTTCAATTCAAATAGAAAGATCGTAATTAAACATATTAACCTTTGGAGGATTACCCTATGGTAGATTCAGAGAAAAAGGTATTCCGTAACGACGATGTTTCTAAAGTTACGGGCCGTGCTAAATATGCTGATGATTACACTTTCCACGGTATGATTCATGCAGTTCCAGTTTATACAGATTCTGTTCATGCAGAGATTATTTCTATTGATACAACTGAAGCAGAAACGATTGAAGGTGTGAGAAAGGTTCTTACCTGGAGGGATGTTCCCGGTTTGCCAGCTTTCGGACAGATTGAAAAAGATCTCTATATCTTTGCAAAAGACAAAATCCGATATCATGGCGATGTTGTGGCTCTTGTCGTTGCTGATACCAGGGAAATTGCTATCGAAGCTTCAAAATCTGTACAAGTTGAATTGAAGGAACTCACACCGGTTCTGGATCAGGAAAAAGCTCTTGGTGATAATGCCAACCTTGTCCATGAGCAGTTCAAAGATAATAAAGTTGCCCATCATCATGTGAGGAGGGGAGATGCCGAAGGGACTTTTCCCCAATGTGACCTTATTGTTGAACATGAGTTCAGAACATCTTTTGTAGAGCATGCCTATATCGAACCGGAATGTGCTTTTGCCAATCCCAGAACAGATGGCGTCATTGAATTATACGGAACATTCCAACATCCATTCAGTACCCGGCGTTTTGTTTCTGCTTTTCTGAAAAGGCAATTTGCCGATTTTGATGTCTATAGTCACCCTGTTGGAGGAAGTTTCGGAGGAAAAGATGATACTATTTCAGCCATCGCTTCTCGTGCAGCACTGGCAGCATCAATACTGAAAGTTCCTGTTAAAATACTCTATGATAGAGAATGGTCTTTCCGTGAAAGTTATAAACGGAATCCCTACATCATGCGTTATAAATACGGATTGTCCAAAGATGGGAAAATACTGGCTATCAACAGTTATATGCTCTCTGAATCGGGTGCTGTGACATCAACAACGCCTTGGTCTACATGGCGGTCAACAGCCCAGTGTGCCGGCCCCTATCAGGTGGACAATGTTCACACTGATGTAATCGGAGTTGCCACGAATAATGTATTTACCGGTGCTATGAGAGGATTCGGTACACCTCAGGTTAACTTTGCCATAGAACAGATGATGGATATCTGCGCAGAAGAACTGGATATAGATCCAATAGAATTCCGAAGAATCAATATGGTTCGTCAAGGCTGTGAGACTATAACGGGACAAAAACTCGATGGTCACAAAGTCAGTATGGAAGAAGTCATGGATAAGATTCTGGCAGAGTCCGACTATATTGAAAATGTGAAGAGAAACAGCCGTGGTCAAAGTGATGATGATGAATTTTACGGTACGGGTATGGCTATTTCCTATAGAGGTTCCAGTGTCGGTGCCGAAGGACTTGATTTTGCCGCATGCATAATTAACTGTCAGTTTGACGGCTCCATTATTCTGGATACAGGAATACATGAAAATGGCCAGGGATCTCAATCAGCTATGATGCTCGCTCTGGCAAAAGAATTCGATGTGCCTTTAAGCAGGATCAAATACAATAGGTCATCGACGACATCTATTCCCGATAGTGGAACCACGGTAGCCACGAGAGGAACAATGATGGGCATCAGTGCCGTAAAAAAAGCATCAATCACTTTGAAAAAAACAATCAGAGATACTCTTTGTGATGATTTTCAATGTGACCCAGAAGATATCCGCTTTGAAGGTGACAGGCTTGTTGCCGGTAGTTATAAGCTTTCATGGGAAGAGGCAATGCACAAAATGTTTCTTCACAGAACCTATCCATTTGCATTTGGAGAATACAAAGCGCCCCGGGTTTCCTGGAATGATGATATTGGTGTCGGAGATGCTTATTTTACCTATGTCTACAGCTGCAATGTTGTAGAACTGTCTGTAAATAGAAAAACGGGAAAGGTCAAATTAATCCGAGTTACTGCCGGTCACGATATAGGGAGTGCCATCAATGAAGGAATGGTAAAAGGGCAAATCTACGGTGGTATAGCACAGGGTACAGGTATGGCTCTTACGGAAAACCTCATAATTGAAGATGGTAAAATACTCAACCCGAATTTTAATAAATACAAAATACCTAAAGCCTCGGATATTCCCGAAATCAATGCTTTTATAATTGAAAATGAAGATCTCTCTACCCCATCAGGAGTCAAGGGTATCGGTGAACCGGCTACAGAACTGATAGCTGCTGCTATTGCAAACGCAGTCTATAATGCAACGGGAAAACGACAGTATTCCCTTCCCATCAAACTGGAGGGTGAGAAATAATGAATGCAATTACAGTAAATGGAAGAGAGCACGAATTTGATGATTCCATGCTCGATAAAAAACTCCTGAAATATCTAAGAGAAGATCTGGAATTAACAGGTACTAAAAACGGTTGCAATGTCGGCGCCTGCGGGAGCTGCACTGTGCTCATTGATAATGTCGCAAAAAAATCCTGTGTCGTTCCATTGAGCAAAGTCGTAGGGAAATCAGTCACCACTATAGAAGGTGTTGAACAGGCAGATGGTAGTTTGCATCCTCTGCAACAGGCATTTATTGATGCCGGTGCTGTTCAATGTGGTTTCTGCACTCCGGGCATGATTATGAAAGGTCTGGATCTGATGAGTAAAAATCCTAATCCCGATAGAGATGAAATCAGAAAAGCGTTCAATGGGAATCTCTGCCGCTGTACAGGATATCAGCAGATTGTAGATGCTGTGGATTTGTATGTACAACGACAGAATTAATATTAACTGATCAACTCAGATTCTCCGGTATTATTGAATCCTTTGGCAATGAGCCAGATAGCCAGAATCATTTCCTGCACGGCTAAAGGAATCATTATGAATCCAATTTCATAACCGAACATTCCCAATAAAGGGACGGTTAGATACAAGATGCCTCCTATGAGACCCCAAACTGATAACCAACGTGGAATGAGTTTGGTCTGATAAAATAGATAGTAAATGATCAGAGCCCCCAGGCTGAAAACGATTGACAATATGTGGCTGAACCAAAATTCCGCTTCCCGCAATAAAGTTCCTAAAGCCTGAAAATAGGAAACATCAGTTACTCCTGCCTGAATGTATAGGCGACTTAATGGTAATAGCAATAATAAACAGATTACTATCGCAATATAGGTTACTGTTTCCAGGGCTCCTCTGAAAATTACCGCACCGAGTGCTAAGCCCTCATTGTACCTTTTAAAGATCGGAAAAAGCAGAACCGGAACCATGGCTAAAGCGAAACCCATAATCAATATAAAGAGTACTCCCAGTATGATTCGATTTTCATTTGATGCCAGTTTAGTGAGATAATCCGGATCTGTTAAGATCGATTCTGTAAAAACAACACTTAGAATGCCGGCAACTGTCCCGATTATAAATAATATCCCGACTGTTCTCGCGGTCTTATTGTTTGCAGTCATTTATTTCTCCTTTTTGATATGATAAAGATAAACTTGTTCAAGAAATTATCAGTAAGGAATCCTTCGAGTGGTTTAATCTTTGCATTGAGCGGTCTTTCTGTGGTTATGAATGGTCTTTACTATTGCTGAAATAACAAGATGAATTAATTGAATAACCATAGCCAATGCGAGAATCAGTGGTAGAATGTCTCCGGTTCGGCTGTAAAAAGTCTTTACACCCGATGCCGGTATCTCGCCTCTGATAAGTGTCTCATCAGTTTTAAACCAATCGGCTTCACTGTATTTGATTCCTCTGTAATCTGTCAGCACCGACAGCCCCGATGTTGCTGATCGGATCAGTGACGTTCCATTTTCAACAGCCCGGAAGATAGCCATCTCACCGTGAACCGGTGTGATTTCCTTCCAGTCATTAGCTGGTGCTATCAGTATGTCCACAGTGTTCCTTCCAGTCTGACTCATCGCTCCGGGGAAATCCATGTCCCAACAAATGACTGAAGAATAGAGGCTGTTTCCGCTTTTGACCCACTCGATCTCACCGCTGCCCTCAAGGGAACCTTCAAATATATTGCCTCCGAATTTAATATGTTTGAGTATGATCTCTCCACTTATGTCAAACATATAGAGACTGTTTTCAAATGGTTCATCACCATTGAGAATGATGAAAGGAGCAGCGATCATAGTCTCTCCCCTGTAGGCCAGGGTGGATATTTCTTTCAGTTTTCCAGATAGGTCCTCTTTCGTAGTTACAACTGCCCCTTCAGGCCAGGATATAACTTTCTGCCCATATCGGGCTTCATTTTCTGTTTGCATCAGATAGGAACTGTACGCCTTGTCTGCTTTGGAGAAATCTCCTTTATTGACAGCAGTCATAATTTCACCAAGAGAAACCCCGGATTCGGTTTTGAAAATTGCAGAAGCTTTTACTGTTTCTCCAGTTACAGGTAGAAGAATCCTGATTGACCCATAAAGATGAGAAGAGATCAATAGTGCTGCTAGTGCTATAATGGCTCCTTTATCCCTTCCTGGTTTCCATTTATTTTCCCAAAGTGCGTTGAAACACGATGCGAACCAGCTCATTAGAAATGAGATACCTGTTAATCCCCCCAGGGCAGCAATCTGGATGAAGGGCAGATTTGAAGCCTGCGTATAGGCCTGAGCACCAAAGCTCCCCATTGGATTTCCACTTATAAACAGGAACTCGAGCAGTGTTGCTATAACAGGGTAAATCAAAGTTGATGAAAAAGAGGGGACTTTTTTATACATGATTCTGTCCAGGAGAAAGGGGATGCCCGAGATAAAGGATGTAATAGTCATGGAAATGATATAAGCGGGCAATGGTAATGGCTGAATCCCGTACCAGCTGATCATGCTGATGACTGCCATAGACAATGACGCAACTACATATCTCTGGATAGTCTTTCCGCTTCTGAAAAAACGTATGATAAAAATGGAGGGAAACCAGGCCAGAATAAATTGATTGAATTTTCCACCGGTAAAAAGAAGCAGAAGAAGACCGGCTAACAGGTAGATATAAGAACGTTTGGATTTCATAAAAACTCCTCAAAATGATTTCTTTAAATTTACAACCGGGGTGGGAAAAGAAAAATATGACATTTGTTACATTTTCTATATAATTTGGATAAGAGGTGGGGGTGACAAAAGTCACAAACGCCGGAAAAGGCGGTATAATGAGTTCAGATATAGTTAAAACCAGGATTGAAAGAGAATTCAGTTATCAAGTCATCATCAGGGAAACGACACTCGTTGTGGCTATTTATATCTATCATCTTATTTTCCCTGAGGCTTTTAAACTTTTGGATTATCCTTTTTATCTCATGATGATTCTTGTGTTTCTCAATCTCCTCATCTATATTCCCATATTTTTTACTGTTCGCAGATTAAAAGGGGATTTTGAAAAGAACCGTGAGAGACTGATGGGGCTGGACAAGTCCTTATTCTTTTTGAACAATTACAGCATCGCTCTACTCATACCGGCTTTGGGCGGGCAGTTTATCAATATCTTCTGGTTTGTCACAGCAATCAATTTCTGCATAATTTTCGCTTCCCCTTATAATAGCGGGCGTAAAATGCTGCTCGTTTATTTCGCTCCGCTTTTCTCTTACATAATTCATATGGCTATATACGTCTTTTTCGGGAAAGGATTTCACGGAATTGAAGGAGGATTCGCCATTCTCATGTGCATTGTTTTCTTTTACACTCACCTGACGATCAATCAGAAGAAGCTCTATGATAAAATGTCCGGAGAGGGGGAGCGCCTCTTCGATGGTTTCTGCGACTCTTTTTCCCTGACCGAACGGGAACGGGATGTATTAAAAGAGATTTTTAACGGGAGGCAGAACAAGCAGATCGGAGAGATACTCTTTATCTCCTCCGGTACAGTGAGAAATCACTTGTCGAGCATATTTGTGAAAACAGAAACTCATTCGAGAATGGAACTGCTTTCGCAATTTAATAATTATTATTAGATTAAAGAAGACCGCCTCGCGGCGGTCTTCCTCATTATTAATAAATATGAACTTAACCAATTATATCTTTGTAGTGGTCGAGCAGAACAGCTCTTCCCTCTTTAATGAAATGTTTGTTGTGCTCAACGATAGAAGATGTTTTTTCAATAAACATCTCAGCGACCTTTTTCTTTCTGTCACTATGCCGGGCATCCCGCATAAGAAGGTAACATTGAATAATACCGATAGCCATCTCAACCAGTCTTCTCGAATGGTAAGTGATGAAGTTCTTGTTGTCTGATGCTTTTGCTAAATCAATTGTTTCGGCCAGTTTTTCTTTTGCCTCGAGAACCAGTTTGTAGCTGTCTCCCATAAACCCGAAATCAGCCTGATCGAATTCGTTGATTAAATCCATCGCTACGCCCGAGGTTACCCCACCGATTGCGGCAACGATCTGCAGCTGAGTTGTTCCCTCATAGATGTTTGTAATTCTCGCATCTCTTGCATGTCGTTCAACGTTGAACTCTCTCATAAAACCTGTTCCACCGTGGATCTGGATAGCATCGTAAGCGACTTTATTACACATCTCTGTGTTATAGGCTTTAACCATAGGAGTTAAAAGACCTGCCAGCCTTGTGTATTTTTTAATTTCGCTTTTCATCTCTTTGGCTCTTTCAGGATGCGCTTCTACAATATGCTCAAGACCTTCTTTTATGTCGACAACTGTTGCTGTCTCATAGAGCAGTGTTCTTCCTGCTTCAATGGCCACTTTCATATCTGTCAGCATTTCGTAAACGGGAACCATGCTTCTGATATCTGTACCGAACTGCTCTCTTTCTCCGGCATATTTATCGGCTTCTCTGTAAGCTGCTTCTGCAATACCCACTGCCTGTGCTCCGATACCCAGCCTGGCACTGTTCATCAGCCACATAGTGTATTTAATCAGTCCGCGACCTCTTTCTCCCATCAATACGCAGGGCGCATCGTTGAACTGAAGTTCACATGTAGGCGATCCATGGATACCAAGTTTGTCTTCAAGACGTCTGATAACCATTTTATCATCTCTTTTGTAGATGAACTGTGAAAGACCACGTGCACCGCTGGCATCTTCAGATCTTGCCAATACCAGTCCGATCTCTCCGTTACCATTTGTTATGAATCTTTTAACTCCATGGAGGAACCACTGGCCGCTTTTATCCTGATAAGCTCTGAGAGCTACTGCCGGAAGGTCGGAACCTGCATCTGGTTCAGTAAGTATCATGGAAGATCCATGTTCTCCGGTACAGAGTTTAGGAAGGAATTCCATTTTCTGCTCTTCCGAAGCAAATTTGTTAATTGTCTCACCAATATCCTGCTGCAGGCCAAAGTTCAGGAAAGAACCGTCCGCTCTCATAACCATTTCAGCGGCTATTGTTGTCATGGTAGTCGGCATATTGAGTCCACCGTATTTTCTCGGCAGGGAGAATCCCATTAAATCAGCTTTGGCAAATAGATCGAGCACTTCTGCTGTTCCCTTTGCATACTGAACTTCTCCATCGACAAGCTTTACACCTTCTTCATCAATTTCCGCAGCCTGTGGGGCCAGATAATCACCGCAGAGTTCTCCTACAATGTCGAGTACTTTCATGTATGAATCTTTGGCATCTACTATGTCTGAAGGAGCATGGGCGTATTTGTCTTTATCGGCAAATCCCATCTCTTTCAATTTAATCACTCTATCGAGATCTAAGTGCTCTAAATGGAACAGAATATCTTCATTATCTTGTAAAAAGTTTCCCATCTTTCCGACTCCTTATGCTTTTGCCATGAAGGCTTTCTTTAATTTGGGGATGACATCGCTGATTTCACCAACGATACCGTAATGTGCTATCTGGAAGATAGGGGCATCGGGATCATTATTGACAGCTATGATTTTAGCACTTTCATCCATACCTGCCCGATGCTGAATCGCACCTGAAATTCCGCAGGCAATATATAATTTCGGTCTGACAGTCACTCCTGTCTGGCCAACCTGGTGGTCTTTATTGATAAAACCCGCATCAACTGCTGCCCTGGAAGCGGCTACATCAGCTCCGATAGTTTTTGCAAAGTCCGCTATCTGGTCAAACCCCTCTTTTGTTCCAACACCCATACCGCCGGAAACGATAATCTGTGATGCTGTCAGGTTGACTGATTTCTCTTTTTTTACCCTTTCAATGATCTCGGACAGGCAGTCGGAATCTTCTACAACAGAAGCTACATCGACTACTTCACCTTTTCTATTGGGATCGGGATCATTCAGTTTCATAACACCTTCGCGAACAGTTGCCATCTGAGGCTTTTTCTCAGGTGCTACAATTGTTGCTACGATGTTTCCACCAAAAGCAGGTCGGATCTGATAGAGGATGTTTTCGTAGGTTTCCCCTTTCGATTCATAATCTCCAATTTCCAGTTCTGTACAGTCTGCAGTCAAACCCACTTTCAGAGCCGATGCAACTCTCGGTCCCACATCTCTACCGGTTGTTGTTGCTCCGTACAGGATAATCTGCGGTTCCTTTTCTTTGATCAGTTCAACAAGAACTTTTGTATAGGGAAGAGGGGTGTAGTTTTTTAATCTGACATCTTCGATGCAGAATACTTTTTCCGCACCATACCGGATTGCTTCTCCAGCCAGGTTTTTTACTTTATCACCCATTAATACAGCTTCTACTTTCGCTTGGCTGCCTGATTTTTCATTATAATCTTTTGCAAGGTCTGTTGCTTTGCTGATAAGCTGCAGGCTGACATCGGCGATTTTACCATCATCCTGCTGAACAAATACCCAAATATTGTTACTCATATTATCTGTTCTCCTCTATCCTAGTGTGTGATCTGTGATGAGTGTGTGCATCAAATCATGGATGGCCTCATCAGTATTTTCGATCATCTGCAGTTCTTCTGATTTGAGAACAACCGATTCAATTTTCTTTACTTTAGTTGGAGAACCCTTCAATCCACAGGCCTCTACATCGGCACCAATGAAGTCAATATCCCACAGGGGAATTTCCTTATCTCCGGCTTTTGCATTTTTATAAGTCATCACTCTGATGGCAGATGATGTTCTCGGTGCGTGACCTTCATCGGTCATGGTTACCAGAACAGGGTAATTAGACTTAACGATCTCGAATCCACCTTCTATTGAACGTCTTGCAATAAGTGAATCGCTATCGATCTGTTCTATTGTAGATACACAGGTAATCTGATTGATTCCCAATTTTTCCGCAGTCTGAGGTCCAACCTGAGCTGTATCTCCGTCAATTGCCTGACGACCGCAGATCACAATGTCGTATTTACCGATTTTTTCAATAGCGCATTTTAAGGCATAAGATGTTGCCAGAGTATCGGCACCGGCAAATTTTCTGTCAGTAATGAGAGCTACCGAATCGGCACCTCTGTAAAGAGATTCTTTGAGAACTTGTTCCGCAGCAGGAGGTCCCATGGTTATTACGTGGACTTTTGATCCCGTAATTTCTTCTTTAATCCGCAGTGCAGCTTCAAGGGCATAGAGATCTTCAGGGTTATAAATTGCCGGTAGGGCGCCCCTGTTTACTGTTCCATCCTCTTTCATAGCATCGCCGGTTATGTTTTGAGTGTCTGGCACCTGTTTTACAAGAACCACTAAATTCAAACCCATCATATCCTCCAGTAATTGATTATGGTATTGTCTATATTTAAAAGTACAGTCAGAAACTGTCTGATAATTATCTATGCAAACACCTAATCTATAATTTTTTATCTTACAGATTCGGCAAAAGTGTAACTTTCAGGAATTATACCACGAATCATATTAATGTAAAGTAGATCATTTATTATCTATATTTTTCTATTAAAGCTATGTAATCGTCTTCAGTGTTGATGTTTTGAAGAGACTTTAAAAACTCGTTATTCACAGGGATTTTCTGAATTTTGAGTTTGGAATCCTCAAGCAGTCCGATTATTTTATAACGCTTCTCACTTATCATTTTTTCTATCTGAGTAAGACATTTCTTTGAATAGAGGGCAAAGAGCATTTCATATCTACCTTCATGGACAGGCACGACGACATCATAATCTTCAAAAGAGCAAAGCAGTTCAATATTCTCTTTTGTGACAAGGGGCATATCGCAACTGGTTACAAAAATATGCATGGCTTCCGCTTTTTTTAGTGCAGTATATATCCCGCCAAGGGGACCGATATCTTTTATTATGTCTTTATGAATTTCTGCATTTACATTACTGAACATTTCTCTGTTGCTGTTGGAAATGATCAGGATTTTATTAAAAAAACACATTTGTCTCAGAATGTTGTCGAGAAAAGTTTCACCGTGATAGGGCAGTTGAGATTTATCAAAATGATTCATACGTGAGTTTCGACCGCCAGCAAGAATAACAGCATCGATTTTATCAGTCATTTGAACGATATTATCACAATTTATAAAATTTTTATACAGACTCTGATTATAATGAATTATCTTGTTAATAACATTTAGGGTGTGAAGTGTTATTATTGACATTTTAAGCCAAAGTGTTAATAATACAGCTTACTACACCCCTGGAGGATAATTAATGGCGGTTGAAATTCTTTCTGTCGGAGCATATGTACCTGCTAATAAGGTCACAAATGACGCTCTTGCAGAAATTTATAAGGTCGATACTTCTGACGAATGGATTAGATCTCATACGGGAATCGGTTCCCGTCATATTGCATCGGAAGATGAGACTTGTACTGCTATCGCCCATGAAGCAGCAAAAAATGCCCTGAAAAAAGCAGGATTAAATGCAGATGATCTCGATTGCATCATATTTGCAAGCAGCACGCCTGATTACAAGACATTTCCAGCATCATCGAGCATACTACAGGAACTTTTAGGGGCTGAAAGAGCCGGGGCTTTTGACCTTGCTCAAGGTTGTACAGGATTTATATATGGTCTTGAAGTCGGACGTTCTCTCGTCGTGGGTGGGATGAAAAATGTATTGATTGTCGGTGCAGAGAAGCTCTCGAGTTACTTGAACTGGGAAGATCGGAATACTTGTATACTTTTCGGAGATGGTGCAGGCGCTGTGATTTTATCACAGACAGACAGCAGTACATCTGAAGTAGTTGATAGTTACCTGAGGTCTGAGGGAAGCGGAGCAGAAAGTCTTAAAGTTCATAAAGGTGGTTCCAGGAATCCACTGATAAAAGGGCAGCTTGTAGATTCAGGCTCTTTTATACATATGGATGGACAGAAAGTTTATAACTTTGCTGTCAGAGCTGTTACAGATGTTATCA
>Ga0070728_10000251_pt1 | contig 119102 bp, 109 predicted proteins | sample tdDd471_FD_66723 | JGI IMG/M metagenome (GOLD analysis project Ga0070728, IMG submission 66723) | Marine sediment microbial communities from the Atlantic coast under amendment with organic carbon and nitrate - tdDd47.1 | ecosystem: Environmental > Aquatic > Marine > Coastal > Sediment... | reverse complement strand
ACCAACTTCAACGCCCCTTTTATCTGCTTCAAGAGTCACAAGGTCAACTGCTCCTTCAACCAGTTCAATTAAATTAAACTCTGTTGTTTCCAGAGAAAGTTTCCCGGCTTCAATCTTGGAAAAGTCCAGAATATCATTAATCAGTGATAGCAAAACATCTGCTGAAAACCTTATCTGAGTTCCATACTCCAGCTGCTCAACATCAAGATGAGTTTCATGAAGCAATTCAGACATTCCGATTATTGTATGGATAGGTGTTCGGATTTCATGACTCATATTAGCTAGAAACTCCGATTTTATCTGTGTTGCTTTCTCAGCGGCATTCCTGGCTTTGACAAGTTTGCTTTCATTCATTTTACGGTCAGTTACATCGTCGATAATAACATAAACATAATTAGAACCATCGTCCTGAATGAGCGATAGTTCCAGTTTCCACCAGCAAAGAGTCTCATCTTCGTTTTTAAACCTGGTCGTTATTTTAGTAGAACTGAATCCGGACATAAAAAAGTTCGTTAGAGCGAATTTCCAGTCATTAACATCTTCAGAAGGCATGAAATCGGTAAAATAACTACTGTTCATATCCTCCTCGGAATATTGAACCATATTGCGGAAACAGCTATTGTGATTAATGATTTTCCCTTCATCATCGAGTAACACCATACCCATCGGAGATTCATCAAACATTTTGTTGTATAAATTCATTTACTATTCCCGTTTAAAACATTGTTTGTAGGATTTCTTTTGTTTTAACAATAAGCCCATTCGGTTTTAAAGGTTTCACCATATAACTCTTTATACCGAAATCCATTGCTTTTATCACACTTTCTTTTCGGGAAAGAGCTGACAACACAATGACCGGAGTTGTAATTCCATTATCTTTAATAAATTGTAAAACAGCAAAACCATTAACATCGGGCATCATTAAATCAAGAAAGATTAAATCAAAAACATCATTTTTCAGTTCTTTTAGAAAATCCCGTCCATCATTAAAAGTATCAACAGGCCACTCAAAACTGCTGAACGTCTTTTTGATAAGAGCCTGCACGATTATATCATCATCCACTGCAGCTATGCGATATTTTTTTGAACTATTGCCCAGTTGCTCTCCCAGGCTTCTCTCTTCCTGAAAATTAAGATGAACGGTGCTGGATCTGCTGTCGTCAACTGACGAAGTCAGAAGTGATTCATGAACATTATCCTGTTCCGATGTCATTGACTCCAGGCCTTTCTTTCCTAGTAATCCGTCTATAGCTTTCTCAAGAGATGTGACTACTTCTATATCCCTGAAATACAAATTGGAAGCGAGAACTTCTTTTATTTTGTCAGAAACTGTCAATATTTTTACAAAATCGTGATTCTCAACAATATCCGATATACTCTGCAATAAGGTTTCCAGTTTGACCTGGTCTTCATCTCTATAAGTAATATCGGTCATAAGGATTAGAATTCTAGGTGATGGGATTTTATGAAGTTTCAAAAGTTCTGCAACTTTGTATTTCAATAAACTGACCTTTTCCCGGTTAAATCCTTTGGCAATTTCAATAAATAGAATTTTATCATTCAAGTGCGCATCGAGCAGGCACGGAGTATCATCTACGGAAATTTTGACACCGAGCATTTCCGAAACTGATTCCAGAAGCAGATCAATTTTAATCGGTTTGGCGAGAAACTTCTTTACATTGAAACTGGCCACACTTACGATCTTCTCTCGATTAATATCATTATTGGCGATTATAACCGGGATAGCGGTCGTATTGGGATTCATTTTTTTGGCTTTTAAAAGGTCAAGGCTGCTTTTCCTGGACAGATAATATTCCATTATTATCAGATCCGGGAGCTGATTCCTCATCTTAGTCAGACCATCAAGTCCATTGATTCCCTCAATAACTTCAAAGCCGTATTCTTCAAGTTGAGTTTTCATAAAAGTTCTGAACAGAGAAGAATCATCAATTATCAGTATTTTTTTCATTTTATCCCACAATTTTTAACTTAAATAGATCTGACTTCGTACCGATTTCAGAACATCCAGAGCCTCATCAAAATTCTTTGACCTGGTTCGCATAAATATATTATCTTCTACCAGTTTTTCCCCATCTTGAAAATACATAATCGGATTATTTATCACACCATATATCTGTTTCAGAGAAAATCCCGATTTCTTCAGCATTTCTGAGAATGAGACATTTTCCATTGGCAAATGCTCACCGTCACTAGTGTACAGATACCCGAGACCATCGAGAATCTGTTCAAAAGGTCCTTTTGAATAATGAAAATAGCGGCTCGGGGGTTTTTCTTTATCCATTATCCCTTTTTCGATTAATGCCCGTTCCATTTGCAATATCATCTCTTTGAAATTCTCTTTATCAAGAGAAGAGCGCAGAATCATAACGGCAATATCCGTAGAATAATTATTCTTATGAAGCAAAGCCGGAATATCATAATTAATTATATACAGATTTTTGTATTTTTTAATACTCTGTCCATTAATCTGCATCATATCTTCAAAGGGAACCCAGATATTGAAGAGTGTTTCAGCGTCTATATTCAGTTCCTGAAGCGCATCAAAAGATCCGGCAATGGCAGCATCATCAAAATCAGTATGAAAATGAGATGAAAATTCCTGCTTCATGAAAGGTGTAAATAAAGATTTCCCCTTACAGGCAAAGCGGTAATTAACAGAATAATGATCTTCGATAACATGATTCTCCATAATAAAATCACCGGGAAGATTAGCCAGATAGACAAGCTGGGCTTTTTTTCTGAAGAGTTCATTACCCCTTAATACATTCATAAGAATACTTTCGACCATTATGCCGTTTGATTCGGGTCGGAGATATAGAAATACATCTTCTACGGATCCGGAGCTTTCCGGTCCTCCATAGGGTACAATTACTGTAGGTTTCCTCACGTTACAATCCTGTCCATGTTTCTTTATATTATAGTTTAAAACTCCGATTGCAACTCTCTTTTATTCGGGACATAATCATATTAATGGAAAATTTTCTCATGTTTAACGGTCCTGTTAAGCTATTGATTATTGAAAGAGCTCTCTTAACCGGAAAAAACAACTCTAAAAAAGAGGGATCCCGACAAATATTGACCAGACTGATAATCAGTAAAGATGGACAAGCTTCATCGGAACTAAAACAGTTTTCTACGGTCGACTACCAGTACAACAGTGAAATGCAATTGATTTCCATTACAGAAAAAAAGAAAGATGGAAATATTCTTGAAGAGACAAAACTTTCTTACTCAGAGGGCGCCCTAATCAAAAAAATCCGCTTTTCAAAAGACGGTACAGTGAGAGATACCCGCAATTACAAGTATGATGAATCGGGGAATCTGATTTTTGAAAATTGCGGATCGAGAAACATCAAATATGAATACGATAATGAAAACCGCCTTTGCAAAGAATTCCGTTATTACGGCAGAGAACCGGAACTGGCCCTGCTTTACACCTATGACTCCCAGGAAAACATTACGAAAATAATAACCATGAACAGTAAAGGAACACAGATCAGAACTGAATCATTTACTTGGGAAAATGATCTACTGACTTCCCGGTTCTGTCTCAATGAAAACAATGTAATTATTGCCGATGATATTTTTGAATACAGTTGTTTTCATGATGGGAACTGGCTGAAAAGAGTGAAATACTCACTTAAGGATAACGAAAAGAGAAAAGCTGTTGATGTTATATACCGCTCCATTACATATTCTGACAATTACCCGGAAGTAATACCCATTGAACATAAAAACCTCGAAATTCTGAAAGAGGAGAAACAAGCTCTCTCGTTTATCGATGGAAGTACTTATAGGGGAAACCTTATCGATGGGAAAATGGATGGCCATGGATATATTCAGTGGACTGACGGCAGTTCATATAAAGGGAATTTTAAAAATAATGAAATCAGTGGCGAAGGGATTTTAACCTGGCCCAACGGGGATATTTACAGTGGCTCTTTCTACAAAGGACAGATGGAGGGAATTGGTCGTCTGCGATGGCATAATGGTAAAATTTTCTACGGATTATTTGAAAATAACAAACGAACTAATCAGGGTATCATTGAGGAGGACTGATAAAAAGGGCGACACAAAGTGTCGGAACCCCTTTTTAGTCAGTAGCGGCAGTGAATTTATTCACGAAAGCGATGAGGAGGACTAAGTGACACGCCAAGAAGTTATAAAATATTTCCTATCTAAACCGGGAGCATGGGAAGATTATCCATTTGACGATATCACTCCTGTTCTCAAAGTCGGAAAGAAAATGTTTGCCCTTATCCGCACCGAGTCACCTCCTCTGCAGATAAATCTGAAATGTGATCCCGAACTATCCAGAGACTTAAGAGAAGTATATGAAGATATAACTCCGGGCTATCATATGAATAAAAAACATTGGAATACGGTGAATATTCAGGGAAGTCTGCCGGAAGAAGAGATAAAGAAGTTGATTGATCTGTCTTATGATCTTGTGGTTAAGTCGCTGCCGAAGAGGGAACGGGAGGCTTTGCAGAAAAAATAGCTTTAGCTTCAATTATGCCCAATCAGCTCTACATAGATTAGTACCTACAAATTTGCAGGTACTAATCTAAGAATTTATTTCATCCTATCCTTGCAGAATGGAAAGTTTGAACCTTTTATAAGGTTTTTATTATTAAAATGTGTTTTTAATGCTGCTAACTGTTCATCTCTATTAACAGTATATAAATCAAAATTTACTAGTTTCAAATGATCTAAAGCCCTATTTTTTTTACTAATCATATCAACTAATAGTCTACCTATTCTTGGCTTCATTCCTTTTACATAGGGTATTTTTGCTATTCTATCAATAAGAAACGACAATGTTCCTCCTCCATACCCAAGGATGAATTGGATTTTGTTTAATGTTTTGAGTTTATCCTCAACAAGAAATCTGGAGTATAATCTGGTAACCTCTAAAGGAAACTCTACAGTCCAATTAATTGCACTATTATCCTTGTCTTTAATATATGGAGTATCATTGGGGTGAATAAATACTGTTGCATTATTGTTGTTTAAGTTCTCAAAAATCTCATAGTGTTCTATTGTAGAAGGATAAACCTCATTATAGTTGGTATATAAAATAATCCCATCCAGACCATTATTCATTATATAGTTTATCTCTATAACAGATTCTTCAATATATGGGAAAGGGATAATTCCCAGACCTTTAAGTTCTGAGTTTTTGCAGATATTACTCAGTTCCTTATTTACTGATCTACAAAATTCTAAATACTTAGTCTTGGATTCAAATTCAATATTGAGATTTGGAAGTGAAAGAAGCGCTGAATCAAAACCATTCTTTTTTAAAAATTCACTACTTAGTTTAGGTGACCATTCAGGTAGATTTTTTATATATTCTCTAGCTATTTTAGGGATAAAATGATGGTGTATATCGATTTTATTCATTTGAAACTCCTCTTGAATAAATACTGTTTTTTTCAGACTCAGTAAAACCCTTGTATGCATCAAGCTCCTTGTTTATCATCCCTAATTCAATATCTGGAGTATAAGGAATATCTGAGCCATATACTATTTTTCTACTTCCAACAAATGATTTTAATGAGTTTAGAATAACTTCTCCTTTTTGAGCTGTGTCAAAATAAATATTCTTTAATAAGTCCATTCCCTGCTCTTTTCCATACTCTTCTACAATTGAATCGGCTAAGTATGGAAGTCCACCACCACCATGTGAAACAATGTATCGAATGTCTTTATATTTATCTAAATACCCATTATATAAAAGGTTATATACAGCTCGAACCGTATCTTGGCATCTTTCAAATATGGGAGTTATGACTTTATATATTCCTTCATGGATTAAGTGGTCATTTGGATGAATAAAAACAGTAGCTTTTCTTCTATTTAGCTCGGTGAAAAGCTTATTTAACTCCATTTGACCTAGATATTTTCCATCATAATTAGAAAGCAAACAGACTCCGTCCAATTTCAGTTCGTCAAATATATAATCCAGCTCTTTAATAGAGGCCTCTTCATCTGGTAGAGGTAGAGTTCCAAAACCACCGTAATGCTCTGGATGAGTGGTAATAGCCTCGGCAATGCTCTTATTACAAATTCTGGCAAGTTGTACAGTTTGATCCAAATTACCAAAATAAATTCCTGGTGCAGAAATAGATAAGAAAGCTTTATCAATTCCATGCTTCTTTAGTTTTTTTAGATTACTGGTCGCATCCCATTTAGGAAACTTGATACCAGTACTACCTGCTATTCCCATCTCTTTCAAAATTTCAACATATTTAGGTGGGATAATGTGATGATGAATATCTATCCTTTTCATTATTTCTCCTCAAGTTATGAAATATCATACTTTATATATTTCATAATTATCCAATATTGATTAATTGTCAATAGTTATGTAATATATTCCAACATATATTTCATATAAAAGGTTTTCATGAACGGTTTTGAGAAAAGAAGAGAAGAGAAGAAAAAGCAGATAAAAATTGCCACATATAAGCTATTAAGTAACAAAGAGATAAATGAGGTTACTATCAAAATGATAGCTTCGGAAGCAATGGTTTCCCAAGTATCCATATATAATTTCTTTAATAGTAAAGAGAATCTAATAAAGTCCCTTGTTATGGATATTTTAGATAAAAAAATTGCCATAACCAGAGAAATTATTGAAAGTGATTTAAGCTTTAAAGAGAAAATAAGCAAAATAATTGAAATTAAAATTCATAGTTTAAAAGAATTCAAAGGAAACTTCCTGGCAGAGTTCATATTAAATGATAATGAGCTATTATCACTTAATAGTAATATAAACTCTAAAATTGAAGAACTTTTTTCAAATCTCTTTGATAATGGTAAAAGTGAAAATTATATCTCAAAGGAAATTGACAATAAAACATTATTACTATATTTCACTATTTTTAGAAATGGATTAAGTTCACTTCCTATAAACCAACTGGAAAATAGTAGAATAGAATTACTTATTAAGCTTTTTTTTCAGTCTATTACAATTGGATAGTAAGTACCTATCATAAAAACTACAGGATTAATACAATTTGACATAATTACATACTAAAAAATCTTATTTCAATTTTCACATTAAAACATAAATTTCATCAAATGTTTTATTTAGAAAGCTTTCCAGAATTATTTTTTGATATATAAGCTGATCTATTAAATACTACTTTTTTTTATTACAAGCCTCTAAGTGCTCTTAATGCGTTATAATAACGGTTATTCCATTAAAGAACACTGGATAACTGTTTCTCTGGATGGTTCTTTGGAAGAAGGTCTGATAAAGGGGCTGATTGATCACTCCTATGAACTCATCCAGAAATCGTTGACGAAAAAGCAGAGAAAAGAGCTGGGTTTGGCTCGAAAGTTAATGTGGGGTACATTCAACTGTATAATAACGGTTATTCAACTAAAAAACATTGGAATACAATTAACTGCCAGGGGAATCTGACGGATGAGGAGATCAAGAAGCTGATTGATTTGTCTTATGAGCTGTTGGTGAAGTCGCTGCCGAAGAGGGCACGGGAGAAGCTATAATCAAGGCCTATTCGAATCTCTGTCGGACTCCGACTATTTCTCCAGCGCCATGGATGCCAGACCTGCCATAGGATCGGGATCGAGAATTCAGAAAGTGGATAAAAAGAGATCTGTCAAAAAGAAACATATGTTTTTTTGATTAACATCACAAATTGTAAAGCAATTCAGTTACAGTCCCTTCATAAGAAAAACCACATTTTTTATACATCTCTTTTGCGGAATCAAAATGATCCGTAATGACAAAAGCATTTTTATAACCTTTAGATCCGGCAATGTTCAATAGAACTTTCACAAAATGTGTACCCAATCCCATTCTTTGAAATTTTGGAAGTATATCGAAATCTTCGATCTGTGCTATTTCATTTCCAAGGAATAGTTCACAATTTCCAGCAGGTTCACCTTTATAGTAAATAACATAGAAGTCCAGTGGAACAGTTTCATCTTTATATACTTCTATCTTTCTATTAATCCTCTTTACTACGAAAGTTTCTCCCATAGTCCCTTCATTGGCTTCAATATCAATCATTTTTCCGGCTTTTAAATCTTTTTCATTGTCCGCAAGCATAACTTCCGCATTTTCTATGAATTTCAGAGAAGCGGTGGATGCCGTTTCTATAGACATATAATCACTAAGATCGATTTTAGGCTGAATGTCTGTAAAGTTCAGATCCTCTGCAGTCAACCGATCGAATGAGATCACTGTCAGAAAATCACAACCTTCAGATTTCCTCCAATTCAGGTTGTCGGCAATGATTTTTTTCGATTCCTCTAAAGGGGTTCCAGATTTTAGAATGACAATATTATGAGCCCGCATATCGGGAAGCCTCGGATCTTCGAGTTTAAAATAAGAACCTTGATCATCTACATGAGAAAAACCTTTTTTATACTGTAATTCGGCTTCAAATATTTTATCTTTCATTTGATTCACTCCAAGTTTAAGAGCCAGCTCCAACAGGTTCCAGTCTCTGCTCCGTCGATACTTATTGCCTTTAAATTCCAATCAGTACAAGTTCCCGCAAACTCAACCGGATTGGATCTCGAGACGCCACCCTTTCGATGATAATAGCATGGATCCATGCAATAAAATCAAAGTTATTTAATAACATATCCTCCCACCACCTCTTTATATAAGAGTTATTTTTAGAAAAACGCCAAATGAGCAGCAAGCGATTCGACGGGGTTTCCTGGTTCAAGTCAATATTTAAGAAGCTGTATAATAACAGTTTTTCCACTAAGAAGCACTGAAATACAGTTAACTGCCAGGGCAATCTGCCGGATGAGGAGATCAAAAAGCTAATCGACATGTCTTATGAGCTGGTAGTGAAATCGCTGCCGGAGAAAGAGAGGGAGAGTTTGTAGGATTTCAATTCTATCTAACTTTTATTTTTACTTTCATATCTCTATTGCTCCAACTTGTCCAGGATCTTAACGTATATATGTTCTGCATAAAGTAATTTGAGTATTAATAAAGTCTGAAATGTTAGATCTGCAAATCCCTTAAATTCAGCTTTACAGGACCTTTGTATCTGTAAAAGATCTTGGTATCCCTTGTTTTTTCTCCAAATAAAACTGCGTTTTTCGGACAGAAGTTATAACACCTCATACAGGATATACATTTACTCCCAAAACTATTCCCTGTTAAATCAATATTACCTACCGGACAGTTCATTTCACAGAGCTTACACTTTGTGCAGGAATCTGCATCAATCAAAAGATTTTTTTTGGCAACTCCAATGGTCGTAGAGAAAAAAGCCCTCTGAAAGACTCCCAAAGTAATCCCAAAAGGATTTAAGCCATGGGTGCTTTTACGGATATTCTCTATATCGTTACAGAATGAACTTATTTTCCCAAGAGCCCGGTTATTCAGTTTTTCTATATGCTCTTTTCCCCTTACAGGAGATATTCTTAATTGCGGTATATAATAGTTGTTACCCATTTTAAGATAAAGAGTCTGTTTTAATAAAAGCCCTTTCTCTTTTAACCGTTTGTAGTCATAAATGGCTCCATCGCCTGAAGCCACTGACTGAGTAACAAAAACACTAACGTTCACTGGATTTTCTCTTATAGGCAACTCATTTATAAAATTATGTAATGGTTCCGGCATTCTCGAAGCATAAACGGGATAGCCCAGAATGATATGATCTGCCTTTTTTAATTGTGACATTAAAAAATCCTGATCTTTCATCAGGGAATTCTCGACGGAATACATCTCTACAGAATTGCATTTTTCCAGCCTTTTTTTTATCTCCTTCCCTGCCCACCACGTATTACCTGTACCGCTAAAATAAAAAAGTGCAATATTCATAATCTCTCCCTTTGTGACCGATCGATCGGTCTGTTTTACTGGTTAAAAAAAATCACATCTCCAGCGTACTCATTATCATTCCGGAGAAACAGGACCAAGTATAAATCGATTTTTCCCTATTGTCTGAAATAAGATAGTGTATACCCATTCCGTCCAGAGTGGAATTAATAAGAGTGGCTATCTCTTCAGAATCTTCCCTGTTATCGTAGTGTTTTTTTATCTCAACTATAATCTGGTTTTTAAATGATTGTGAACAGAGTTCCACAGCTTCCTTATACTGTTCATCAAACATAGCTGTCTGGTAAAAAGAGAAGAAAGCTTTAAAGAAACGGATATAACTGCTATCCAATGTAAAAGTCATTTCCCCCAGATACTCCAAAAAGCTGGAAAAATCTTTAAAAATTCTGGATTTGATATTATCGGTTAAAGTTCCCCCGATGTTTTTGAGTAAAACAAAGGGTATCGTTTCAACTGAGTTAAAGTGGTGAAAAACATTACTTTTGCTTATGCCCGAAAGTTTTGCGATTTTAGAGGCGCTTAAACCTTTAATTCCCTCATCACAGATAATATCCAGAGCTGAGGATAAAATTTTGTTTTTTGTCACTATTCCTTTTTCAAACCTCAAGTCCGTTTCTTCTTTCATAATTATCAATATATAGCTGACCTATCGGTCAGTCAACTACTAAATAAATCATTATACATATTCATCGTGTATTTGGTCAGAAGATCCAGCCGGAATAATAACGGTATTCCACCAAAAAACATTGGAATACGGTGATTGTCCTGGGGAATCTGCCGGAGGAAGAGATTAAAAAGCTGATGGTGAAGTCGCTGTCGAAGAGGAAGCGGGAGGCTTTGCAAAAAATCTGACAAAGCCTCTATATTTCAGTCATTATATAATGCTGCTAAATCAGTAACTAATTACTTTATAGTAACGATTACATTTCCCTGTTTATGTCCTCTGTCAACATATCTATGGGCTTCGACTATCTGTTCTAATGCAAAAGTCCGGTCAATTTTCACTTTGTACTTCCCTTCCGAAAACAATGTGTTAATCTTCGTTAAATTTTCCTTTTTCAAGACCGGGGATCCGGCATCTATTGATGTGTAAACTCCAATGGGAGTCAGTAGTTTTTTACACTGAGATTTAAGCTTTTTCCTGTCAATTTTTCCATTTGGAACGGCATCAAGGACAAAATCAAATTGTTCCCGGCAATCAGAAATATCCTCTTTTGTATAATCGATAACTTTTTCCGCTCCGAGAGATTTTACAAATTCGATATTCTTCGTACTACAAACACCGGTAACGGTTGCTCCGAGATTTATTAACAGCTGAACTGATGTGGATCCCAGAGCTCCCGAGGCACCATACACCAATACTTTGCCTCCTGTTTGGATATTGCCTTTTTCAACAAAAAAAGGAGCCAAGACTCCCCCATATGCAATGGCAGCGGCTTCTTCATAGGTCATGCCCGATGGTTTTTTAGACAGACACCCCCTTTTAGATACTTCTTCAGATATGCACAGATATTCTGCATAAGCACTGAAGCCATACCCTGTAAACCCGTAAACCTGATCTCCGGTTTTATATTCACTGACATCTTTACCGACAGATTCAATTTCTCCAGCGAATATCAATCCGATGACAGGGTTTCTTGGTTTTCCAAATCCTAACATCAATTGAAACATCATTTTCATGAAAAATGGCATATTGGCAGCACGAATTAAAACATCGCTTCCCGTAACAGCCGTCACATAATTTTTTATACAGACCTCATTGTCTTTTGGTATTGGCTTGGGTATTTCTCTTATCTGCAATACTTCAGGTGGACCATATTTGGTACAAACTACCGCTTTCATTTATTAACTCCTCAAAATTCCTTCTTTTAAAGCCTCACATGGCATTCTATATGACGGCTGAAACTGGATTTGGATCTAATTAATAATAATTATTTTCTGCAGTGCTGCCAGCGCGCCCCTCTTAACTATAAAGACATCTTTGGTTGAGTTCCATAACAGTCATGTATCAGCAAGGACTTCACAGGCTCGGGATAGAGATTACGGTAAATGGTCAGAGCAGTCTGCCCAATGATGAATTCAATAAAATGATTGATCTTTTCTATGAGCTGGTTGCAATGTCGCTGCCGACGAGTATGCGGAAGATCTCTTTTTTGCAACATGAACCAGAATAATAAAATCCCTATATAATAAAAAATACCACCTCAGTGGTATGTGTCATCACATACTCTTCAATTATTATATATTCAGAACTTCAGTACAGGATTTTTAATTTAGCAGGAGCTATTCTGAGGTTCAGAAATTGATTCAAAAATTGAGAGGATTAAAAATGTTCAGGAAAAAGTTATCATTATTCAAAGCAAGCGCTATTTATATTGGTTTCACAGCTTTATTTTTCTTACTTCTTTTTACTTTGCTGCCTTTTCTAAAAGCTAATTTCTCGATGAATCCAGCCTTATATTGGTTCATAACGGGATATTTTATATTTATTCCACTTTTTGTCTTTTCAATAGCAGCGTCAATGAAAGAGGGAAATCTCAATAAAAAAGATCTTTTGAACGCTTTAAATATAAAGATTTTTTCTAGAACCGATTGGATTTATTCTATAGTTGGCTTACTGCTTGTTTTCACCTTTACCGGATTAATCTTTGGCATCTCCAGTGTTTTAAATAAATATTTCGGCATAAGATTGTTATCAAGAACCCTCTGGTTCAATGAGTTGCATCCTTTTAAGGGAACGGAAAGATTTCTTTTGCTGGTTTGGTTACCGATGTTTTTCTTCAACATAGTCGGAGAGGAACTCTTGTGGAGAGGATATATTCAATCAAGATTGGAAGGCAAAAAAGCATGGCTTTTCTGTTCATTCTTCTGGATGTTTTTCCATTTGCCCTTTGGACCAGATTTAATGATTATGCTTATACCGGTAATAATCATAGTTCCCTATATCTATAGTAAAACCAACAACACATTAACAGGCATTTTCATTCACGGAATTTATAATGGACCAATATTTATTATGGTCGCTTTGGGAATAATGAAATAAATCTATATCTAATAAACGAAGGATGGAAAAATGACTAAGAACAATAATATAATATTCAGGGCGGCGCCGCCACAATACAATAAAGGATTAGTTTATGCCCGGCTATATGATGAAACAGCAGAAGGTTTCTTTAAATCCATGCTTGGTAAAAACGCTTTTACCACCATAGCTGAAGCCTATGTAAAACCCAATAATGAATATTCATTTGAGAACATAACATTTGCAGAATTACAGAATGAAATCGTCGGAATGGTTTCGGGATATACTGCAAATGAAAAACAGAGGTTCCATAATAAAATTCACAGAAACAGGAAAACTCTATCTTTTTCAATTGTCGGTAGTTTGCTTTCGCGTTTTCTCGGACCGAAAGGAACAGGAGATTATTACATTCAGGCAATCATTGTCGACAAGAAAATGCGTGGTAAAGGGATTGGCTTAAATCTGATAAAACATATTGAAGAAAGAGCAATTGAGAAAGAATCCAAGACTTTGTCCCTGGATGTCTCCAGCAAAAATGATAAAGCGATAGCCCTTTACAAACGTCATGGAATGACCGTCGAATCCTTATGGCCCAATTTTCCGCTGATTCCGCCTATATTCACCAGAATGACCAAGAAACTTAAATAAGCGTTATAATGCTGATACTCTGCTGAAGTAGAAAATCAAAATCTATGAAACAAGTTGCTCCATAATTATATATTATATATATTTATGATTATGGATGCGCCTCCATTAGAATCAAAAATCTCCTGTCCCTATCTGAGAGATGATATTGTTTCAAGAAACCGTCTTTTCAAAATTCTGGACAAGGGATCTAACCATAAAGTAACTCTTATATCAGCTTCTGCCGGATATGGGAAAACAACTTTAATCGGTGATTGGCTTATGAAACAATCGATAAATGGACATTGGTTATTTCTTGAAGAAGAAGATAATGATCCCCTTATCTTTATGCGGTATTTAATATGGGCTTTTCAATATCAGACTAATTTTGATTCTGTTATAGGTGATAACGCCGAAAATATCCTCAGATCATCAAATTTATCATCTCCGGAATCTGTAATATCTTCATTGATTTTTGATATAAATTTTTCAGAGATTCCCCAATATATTATTTTTGAGAATTTTCAGTTTATCTATAATCCTCTTATCCATAAGGCCATTTCATTCCTGATCGAACACCAGCCTTCTAATTTAAAAATAGTGATAGTCAGCAGAACAAAGCCTCCTCTTCCTTTCGCAAAATTGAGGGCAAATGGGCATCTGACCGTCTTAGACAATGATGATCTTCGATTTTCAGAAGATGAAACGGATGCTCTGCTTATTCAAAATGGAATTGTTTTGTCTAAGAAGGATAGAAAAGAGCTTCTCTCTCAAACAGAGGGTTGGATTACAGCACTTCAGTTGATCGCTGCAAATATAAAAAATGGCGTAGACGTATCCAGAATATTGGGAAAATTCAATTTTAAAGATAATATGATTCTCGATTATCTTTTAGAGGAAGTGTTATCTCTTCAAAATGATGAAATCATTTATTTCCTGCTTCATACTTCACCTCTCCATATTTTTAATGCATCTTTATGCGATTTTGTACTTGATGAATATAAGAAAATCCCAAATAAAAGTAGTGAGCTATTTTTAAAGAAGCTGGATGAATCAAATATTTTTCTTGTTCCAGTTGATTCCGGAAAGAAGTGGTTTAGATATCATCATCTGTTTCAGTGTTTTCTTGAAAATCAGTTTCTCGAAGCTTATCCCGATGAGTCAGAAAAAGTATTGATCAAAGCATCTGAATGGTTTTTGAAAAATGGTTACATAAAGGAAGCCGTCGAGTACTCAATAAAATGTAAACAATTTCATAGTGCCGCTCAACTTATCGAAGAAAATTTCGGGAACTCTCTTATCAGAAAATTTGAAAATGAGGCCAAACAGCATCTAAGTTATTGGATTAGTGTCATTCCCGATAGTATTATATCGGATTTTCCTCATTTTAGTTTATTATCGGCCTGGATACATATTGCGAATGGAAACAATATTAAAGCTCTTGATGATATAAATCGTCTTGAAGAAAACCACAGAGATAAAGACTGGTTACCTGGTCAGATTGCTACTGTAAAAGCAATAATACATTCCTATTCGGCTGAACCGATTGAGATAATCAAGTCGGCTGAAACAGCATTAACTCTATTGTGTGATGATGATCACTATTGGCGATGTACCGCACAGCTTATCCTGGCCGATTCATATTTCGAAGTAGGACAGACTGAAAAATCAAAGATACTTCGTTCCGAGATTATTAAAAATAGTAAAGCGACTGATGATAATTTCATGTTTATCTTAATCAGCCTCTGTCAGATTGAAACTTATCGCATACAGGGAGATTTACAGCGGGTTCTTGACATGTGCCGCCAAATAGAGATAAATATCGATGAATCGGGCATGTATAATTCTCCCTTGGCAGCATGGTTCATGGCCCTGTGGGGAGAGGCTTTATTTGAGAACAATCAAACAGATAAAGGGATTGAATTAGTCAGAAAAAGTATAGATGTTATTCAACCAAGCAATGATAGATTTCTCTTTTTAAAATGCAATATGTCTTTACTCCGAGTGCTTTTTTCGATGGGACTCATTACAGAACTGCTTGAGATTGTCCATAAAATTGAATTAAACAGCTTTAATATGGATATTCCCCGTTGGGCAGAGAGGCAAATGCTGATATGGAAATCCAAGTCCTATATAAGGCAACGGCGATTGGGATTAGCTGAACAAATAGTTAGCGCTTATGTTATGGAAAGTGGAAAAAAATTTACCTATTACTCGGAGTGTGAATGTCTGGTTCTGGCAAGAGTTCTTCTGAAAAAAGAGCAATTCTCTGAAGTGATACCCTTGCTGCAACGAATCTTGAATTCGGCAATAAAGGAGTTCCGATATACAAATATCATAGAAGCACAACTTCTATTATCTCTTTCATTCTTAAATAGCCAGGATATGGTAAATGCAAGGCTTTATATAAAAAAGATCCTGGGGAATGTCCGAGAGAGAGGTTATTTTCAGATTATTGTTGACGAAGTTCCTGAAATCATACCCTTATTGAAATATGCCCAGAACAATGGCATTTACCGAGAATATGTATCACGAATAGTTGAAACGATCCCTTTAGATAAAAAATCTGGCGAAATCATTACCGGTAAAAGTAAAATCCCTGAACCGCTGAGCAAAAGAGAAGTTGAGGTTTTGAATCTCATTTCAAGAGGACTTACAAATATGGAAATAGCCGAAAGAATGTTCCTGTCAATACAGACCATTAAAGTACATACACGAAATATATACGGGAAACTCCAGGCCCACCACCGTACAGAAGCGGTAGCCATAGCAAGAGAATATGGTATTCTGAGGCATGAAATGTAATGTGGAATATCTAGCTATATTTAAATGATTTCTATCTACCTGGAGCGAAATTATTCTGTCCAGATAGGCAGTAGACATTAAATCCTGATTGAATATGCTCTACAAACTATTCCCATTGCAATGTATCATCCGCTTTTGAATCAAATCATTGCCTTTATTGAAAGCGCTTAAGTAGTTTACATGGATATTTCGAGATTTCTGAAAGTGTATGATAACGGTTATTCCATTAAAAAAATACTGGAATACGATTAACTGCGAGGGGAATCTTCCGGAAGAAGAGACCAAAAATCTGATCGATATGTCTTATGAACTGGTGGTGAAGTCGCTTTCCCGGAAAGAGCGGTATAAGCTCTGATCACACGCCTCCTTCAATGTAAATACTTTCTGAATATTCTGTTTCTGGTTTGTTGATCAACCTTATCAAGAGCCGACTGCATCTGTTCCACAATTCTGTAATCGGTCAATTTGCTGACAGCGAACCACTCTGTAGCTTCTTCTATCGTATAAACAATTTCAAAATCATCAGGATTCAATCCGGCGTTTTTAATGAACCAGAAAGCCACATGTTCTTCGTAGGACCAAAGTTCGATTCTTCCTAAATCGAGCTGCATTGCCGAATTCTGACCATTATTGGTCAAGTATATATGTGTTTCATGACCAAGTAATCTACGCAGAAGGAGTTCTCCGATATCTTTCCGAACAGCACCCAGATTGTAGTTTTTTATGTCATCTACGGAATTGATACGGATATTTTCTGATTTCCTGGCAATCAAAACCATGTTGCTCGAAGCTATAGGACCAACCCAGTGGAAGAGGTTTTCCCTTTCAGGATTGCGTGTCATGGCGAAAAGAAGAATATTCTCTTTTTCCAGAGCGTATTTGTATCCCCTTGCCCAGGGGATGAGACTTATGTCTTCAATTCCCGATTCAGATCGGCTCTCTTTAAAAATCTCAAGCAGCAGATCTACGGAAATCCCTATCACTTTGCCGTTCTCGCTGAAATTGTAGGGGGGATAATCATCAACATAGAAATCCAGATCATCGATGGATTGTGAGGGAATCGGAGAAATCGGAATTAAAAACAGAATGGTCGCTATTGAAATTTTTCGGCTAATGGAAATGAAAAGATTCAAAGCAGGCTCCTATTATTATTTATATAATAAATAATAGAAAAACACATCTTCAAAGTCAAACCTATGTTATTGAATCTAATAATAGGAAAATTATTTCGATTGACAACACGGATGAAGCGAAATAATACATATTCAGCTCAAAAAAAGGCCGGAGACGGTGCAGTAAATAGTCACCGCATTGGGAAAATGCTCATAATTCTACTGAAGAACTAGTTTCAAAATCAGGTTTGGTCAAGATCGAAATTTCCTGTCGTTTGAGTTTGTACAGCAATTCGATGTTCTTCATAGGCTTGTGGAAATAGTAGCCCTGAATCAGATCGCAGTTGAGTTTTTTCAGTATCTCCAATTGAGACAGGCATTCCACACCTTCGGCTATAGTTTGAATATCGAGAGATCCCGCCATGTTGATTATCGCCTTGACTATTTCCGATGTGTCGTTGTCCGGTAAAATCTTCGATATAAAGCTCCGGTCTATTTTAAGAGTATCGATATTAAAGTCCACGAGGTAGCTGAGCGAAGAATATCCCGTCCCGAAATCATCTATTGCAATTCCATATCCCCGGTTTTTTAAATTAATCAGTGTCGTTTCAGTATTCTCATTTGAGTGGAGCAACATGCCTTCGGTTATCTCAAGTTCGACAAATGACGGATCGAGACCGCTTAGGGATATAGCTCTTTGAAGGCTCTTTTCCAGAGTGTTCTCCGATATCTGAGCTGGTGAGACGTTAACAGACAGAGTGAGCTTATGAAATCCCTGTTTGTGAATATGGACAAGTTGCTCGAAAGCTTCTATGTATATCCATTCGCTAATTGAATGAATAAGGCCGGTTTTTTCCGCTACCGGAATAAAGTGTGATGGAGATACATATCCGAGTTCGCAATTATTCCATCTTACGAGGGCTTCAATGCTTTCAATCCTTCCGTCCCCGGAGTTTACTTTCGGCTGGAAAACAACTGATAATTCATTCTTTTCAATTGCTCCTAACAGTTGCTGTTCTACCAGAAAATTATGCTGAATGACTTTATTGAATTCTTCTTTGAAATATGAATAACTGTTCGGACCGTTTCCCAATGCATGATACATGGCGATATCCGCTTTTTTTATTAAATCGTATTTGTTATTGCCATCTTCCGGAAAATTGGATATTCCTATGCTGATGCTGAAATCCACTTTGAAATTGTCACTGAAAACTGAAGTATTGGCTGTCATCAGGATCCGTTTGGCAACAAATGACATAGATTGTTCCCCGCCCGAATTGAGAATAACGGCAATCAGCTCATCATCGCTGACTCGTATAACCAGGTCGATCTCTCTCAGTTGTCTTTCAAGCCTTCCGATTATCTCTTTGAGAACGATATTCCCCTGTTCATGTCCCAATGTCTTTTTAATCTTCTTCAGGTTGTTGATTCTTATATAGAATAGGGAAAATTTTTTCTTACCTTCAGTATTTTCAGAAAGCAGTTTTTCCAGATATGTATCGAGATGGAAATGGCTGCCCGGATCTGTCCGGCTCCGATTACTGAACATATTCCAGATCCTGATATCTGTTTTATCCAGATATTTTTTATGTCTTCCCGAAAATAATGTGAAGATTGCGAATCCGGTTATATGAATCAGTATGATTTGTGTAAATGTTCTGTAGAAATACTGGCCCGAATAGTTTTTGAAGAATATAGATGCAAGCACTATTCCCATCAGTAAAGCTGCTCCGGGAATCAGCGCACTCCTCAACAAATTTAATATTTTTTTCATGGCGTGACCTCTCTGAGACTACCGTAAAACATAGTCGCCGTTATAGAAAAGAGGTTAATTTTAACCACGTTATTGATAGATTATCCGGTTTTTCCCTGTATCTTTAGCCTTATAGAGTGCTTTATCAGCGCGCTTAATAATTTCATCAATATTTTTATCGGTAGCTTTGATCGATGTAAACCCTATTGAAACCGTAAAACGCAGAGATCCATTTTCGGTATTTAAATACCATTGCCCGATTTTACCCAGTATCCGCTCCAGAATCTGTTCCGCTTTTTCCCTATCAGTTTTAATAAAAATTCCGATAAATTCTTCTCCTCCATATCTGGCAAAGAGATCTGTCTTCCGCAGAACTTTCGTGAAAATTGAAGATGCGCCCTTGATGACTTCGTCTCCGACATGATGTCCATAGGTATCATTTATTTTCTTGAAGTTGTCTATATCCATTATGAAACAGGAAAGGTTGTCTTTATGTCTTTTAAATAAGTGAAACTGTTCTTCCAGACGATTCAGGATTTCTCTTCTATTAAAAACACCTGTAAGAGAATCTGTTGCTGCAAGATTTTTCAGTTTATTTTCCATCTCTTTCCGATCTGTCATATCTCTGACTACACTGTATACAGCATCTCGTTTTTCAAAAACAATTAGGGTTGATTTTATCCATACCGGAATAATTTTTCCCTCTCTTGAAAGAAGATAAGATTCATAATTAACTTTACCTTCTTTCATTAATTCAGATATCGAATCAGTTATATGTTCCCGATGTTCTAAAGGGATTAGTTCATTAATTTCCAGATTCAAAAGTTCTTCCATATTATATCCCAGCCATTCACAGGCGTGGGGATTTGCTGTTAAGAACTTTCCTTTTAAATCATAGACAAAAAGACTGTCTTCAGCCAGATCAAAGAGTGTTCGGTATTTCTTCTCGGAGTTATTCATGGCAATGTATAGCTGATAATTGTTTATAATAATGGCCACTTGCCGGAATATGACTTCAATCAGTTCAAGAGTTGTCTGTAATACTCCATCTTTACTTTTGTCGGCAATATAGAAAGCTCCGATTGCCATTCCTCTAATAAATAGAGGAACGGCGATATACTCCGTATATCCCAGTGCTGTAAATTGAGCTATAAATCTCGGATTAATCATATCATTTGGTTTTATTCTGATTATTTTTCTATTTTTTACAGCTCTGTGTATATGTGATCCCTCATATTTCAAATGCAGATTTTCCCTGATAATTTCTTTTGATAATCCGAAATGATCCTGCATAATTACAGTTTTGTTATCATCAGATATCAAAAAGAATGCTCCGGCAGTAATACCGAATTGTTTTTTGATGAACCTGAAAACACGATCAGTTACATCTATTATATTTAACTCTTCACTGGTTCTCTCAAAAATATCATGAAGAAGGTCTATCTCTTCCTGAAGCTGGTTTTGAGAGTCGATAATATTTTTAAAGGCTTCTTTATCTTTCAAGACTTTTACCCGTATTATGAGAATATTCCAGCTGATCTGCACCATTGTAGAGGTAAGCCATATAATAGCGGCAAAAATATTCCTTCCGGGATCAACCGATGAAATTGATACCAGTTGAGTATAGGTTACGATTAACCGAATCAGATTGGCATTGGCAAAAATGGTCATGATTAGAATAAAGGGCGATACCGGTGCAGACGGATTTGTCTGAATCAGTAAAAATAATCTCAATAAAACAGTCAGACTGATAAGAAAAGCCTCGAGAGACAACCCGATAACTCTCAGATCCGGATTGTTATTGAAACTGGTTGTATAGGCAAGCAATAGCAGATGAAAAGGTAGTAGAGATAGCAGAAAGAAACTTTTTACTTTTCCGAAAAACTGATACTCAGTTGTGAATACCAAAAACTGGAAACTTAAGACGAGAAGAGTATTGGATAAGTAAATACCTGTTATAACCGGTAAATCTCTTTGAAAAGCCAAAAGAAGAAATCCGGAAAAAAATAAACTATTGGTAACAGTATATAACAACAGAAGTTTTCGGGGAATTTTTCCGGAACTCATAATATTGTAAATGGCCAGTATTAATGAGATTATAAAAGAAATAATTATAATAGACCTGTTATCTATTGTAATTGGTAATTGAAAATCCATACTCTGCTTATATTCCCTATTTGATTAACTACATCTAATTATAGTGTAGTTTGTATCGATTTAGATTCTGATAAAAAAAATGTTTAAAAAACAGTACTATGAAGAAGTAAATTTTAATATTTTATTTTCTTTAGACATTTTACGAAACTCATTGGGAGACATTCCTGATTGGGCTTTGAATTTTTTGGAAAAACTGCTCCTGTCGCTATAACCGATTTCAATGACTATATCCGACACTTTCATCGATGTTTCAGTAAGGAGTTTTTCCGCTTTCTTCAAACGGGATCTGCTAATGTAGTCAATCATGGTGATCCCGTATGTTTTTTTGAATGCCTGACTCAGATATGGCAGAGACTTATCCAGATCGTCGGCCAGCTTCTGAAGGTAGAAATCCGGATTGAATATGTGATTATCAATATACTTTTTCGTAATCGAGGGGAGGCCGGTTCTGCTACCGCTTTGGTGCATTTGCATCGATGTTCCTATATCCTTTGAAAATCTGACAAGCACCGAAGCCAGGCTGTCGATAGTCGTGAAGGATTGAATTTCGTTCCATAGTGAATCCTTTGACTTTTCCAACTCCGGGTAATTGATGTCCTGCAGAATCTGGCCAATCATATTGACTATGTCGAAACAGAGACACCTTGCGATGAATAAAGGATATCTGTGCTCTCTGATATGATTGATATACTCATTCATCAGTTCTTCAGACCCCTTTGAATTCCCCTCTCTGATAAGCAGTTCGAGGTCCTGAATGTAGTGTCTGGAATACCAGTACTCCGATTGCTGTTCATTCCCGAATTCCTCAAAAAAAATTATTTCATCTTCCCCTTCAATAATTCTGTAATCAAGACATGTGCGGGCCTGAATTGTCGATTTTCCGAGATCCCGGATATCCCGGCAGGCATCGCCGACGCCTATAGTCATTCCGGCACCAGCTTCCGTTTCCACTTTTTTCTGGAGATTTTCCAGTATGGATTTCAATTTCTGTCTGGTATAAAGCCTGTCTGAAAAAGTGCAGATGTAATCGATATTGTATTTGTGATGATCGTATCTGAAGAAACCGGGAAGATCATCTTCTTTCAGATCGTCCATAATAATGAGGAATTGTTTTTCCGAGAAGTCGGCCCCGGGGAGCAAAGAAAACAATAAAATCCGGAAACCGCCGGGATTAATTTTCATGTTGAATGGTCTGCCTTCTTTGTTAAACTGGGAAACGGACCTGTATTCTCCGTGCATCAGTTTTGGAATGATATAATCTTCCGAAGCATCTATAGAAGATATTTTTAACATTTCAGTTTCATCGTGATAGATCGATACCGCTTCCTCTATGGCCTTGAAATCGTCTGAATCCAAACTGCTCGTCCCCAGTTCCTCATCTATAAAACGGCGGATCTTTTTTATAGGAGAATAGATAATCATATAAAAGATATATAAGATTATTACGCTGGAAATTAATATGAGTATTATTAGGAATCCCAATACCTGTTTCAGCTTCACCGGAAATGTTTTTTTATAATAAGGTTCCGAAAAAAGATAGTAATTGTATGTATCAGAAGGCTGTCCATAATGTGTAAGGATGTAATCATTTATGCCCTCCAATGACGCGATATCTGTAACAACGATATCTCTGATATTGCCGAACTGCCAAATCAGATCATCCCCTTTGTCAAATATATACAACTTAACCGTTTCGGTATCAAAGAGAATCGAGAAATTCCGGGCCATCTCTTCAGAATCGGTAATAAGGTTATTCTCTATGAAATCGCTCATTGCGGATAAATGGATATAATTTTCATTGTGGTAGTTTTTCTTCAGGCTCTGCAGATTTAAAATGGCGAATAATACAAGAATAATTATCAGAGGCATAATAAGAAGAGCGTAATAGATTGATATGAGACGTATGAACATATTGGAGAATCTTCTGTTCTCCGGGCCATTCGACTGTTTGGTATTCATCTTCTCTCCTTTACCATTTTAAACTATTTTGCTTTGAATTGCTCATTTGAGCGGGTTTCGGGATGCTATGACGGCATAAATTGACTCTGTCCATTAATAACTGATTTAAAATTTGTGGTTAAATTTTACTTCTTTCATCGTGAGTGCGATACCGGTATCTTTTCTGCAGGATTCTAATCTTTAATACTGTTCAATAAAAACCGCATCAATATCCAAATAAAAAGATGATGATCTTAAATTAATGCTAAAAGGAGCAGAAATGAAAAGAAACAATATTTTCATATGCCTTTTGTTATCAGTCATCTCGTTAGGCGCTCAGACTAACCTGGAATATATTTACGGTAATAACGATATCGAAATCAACAATACTTTTGGAGATATATTCGGCAACAATTTCGGAAACATAGTTAACCGCGATCCGTCGAGACCATATCGTATCGATATTGAAAAAGCCAATAATGAGATTCAGAAATTACATGAAGAGATTGCCTCATATAGAAATGAAAATGCAGGTTGCGTTTCTGAAATCGAGGCAATTGCGAAATCGATTGAAGTATTGGTCGACAGCAAAAGGGAAATAGAAGCACTGCAGAGCCATGTGACATCTGTATCAGCCGAGTTGTACTCTGTATCGCTCACCATATCGGATAGAGAAATGAGACACAAACTGCTGAAAAGCATAGAAGAGAATCGCCAACAGAAATACGATCTTTCAAACAGAGTCCTCGAGCTGGACCGGGAATTGGATCGGAATCGTCATTCATTGGTTGTAAAGAGGAGATTTGTCACATTGAATAATCTGTATATCAGAAAAAACAATGAGAGAATTGTTTTTTTTAATGAGTGCATATCTCTTTCGGCGTTAGAAAATAACTCTCTCGATTCGGTAGTCGGAAAATCTTCAACACTGCAGAATAAAGTCGATCAATTGCTTAGCCCCCCTTTATAGAGACCGGAGGTAACTATGAAAAAAATAATATTGATTACTGCATTGATCATAATGATATCGGGAGTTTCAGCCCAGGAGAAAGAGGAAGTCATTTTGGATTCGCTGAATATCGGCTTCCCGGCAAAGCTGCCGATCAGCCATTATAGTGAATTCAGCCGCTTTCAGATCGGATTCAATTCCCAGTTTAATTTCAAAATTATCAATACTGATCATTTCAGAATCCTTCTACGGCTGGACGGAACATATAATTTCAGCGCTTCATCGAGAATTGACCATCTGGTTGAGCTTTCTGCGACATTAGGTATCGGATGGGAGTTTCCAATCGGCGATAGCGGCTTTACAGTAACGCCGCAACTTTCGGGAGGTATTGTCACCCATGTCCTGAAAGGGGATTTTTATCTCAATGGCAATCCTTCGACTTCACTGTTTGCCAATCAGCTTTACAGGTTTCAGCTTGAGCTTGCCTACACATTGAAAAACAAGAGGAATAAAAAATCATCTGTCGGGTTTTATCTGTCACCTTCATTTGAGGTTTTTTCCGGTAAACAATACTGGGGATACCTTGCCGGCGGCAGCATCGGGATAAGAATTCAATTTAAGGAGAATATTAATGAAGAATAAATCAGTAACTTTTTTATCTATAATTTTAATATCATCATTATTTGTGCTATATACAAGCTGCAGTGGTTTGCTGACGACTGTTTATAATGATGTTCAGCTTCAACAGGAAGAAGAGGCAGCAGCTCCTGCGCTTTACATAGACAGTGTGGCATCTATGACAGTTTACGATGTAGACAATCCGACACTCGCTGTATCTACTACCAACCTGACCGATCCATCGGTTACCTGGAGCAGCAGTAATAAAGACATTGCAACAATCGATGGTAATGGCAATGTAACGATTGTCGATCATACGACTCTGAGCAGTCAGACCATTACCTTTACAGCCGAGTCGGTTGAAGATAACAGTTTGAGTGATACGATTGAATTTACTGTAAAGAATGTATGGGTGGGAACCTGGACCGGAAGCGACGGTACGATAATAACCGTAAAAGATAATAATACAGCTGACTGGTATCTGGATAATACTTATGCAACCTATGCGACAGGTGAGGGATTCAGTATCGACGGCACCAGTATGACATGGGAATACCTGGGAGAACGAAATTCAGCATTTGACAGCCCTTCAATGTGGTATTCCATTGGGAATGTATATTCTGTTGATAATGCAGATCAGATTACTGTCACTTCTAATGTAAAGGGTGTCATTACTTATGAACGTCAGCCCTGATGTGAAATAATATTAAAAGGGATTGTTGCAAAAGAAAGGCTAGAATCTTTACTTTTGCGGCAGCTCTTTTTGTCGAAGAACATTTATTTCCTATCACTCTTATCAGTATTCATGAACGATGAATTCACCGGATTGAATAGCGTCATTGAGAATGGCACTGATATCTTCTGCAAACTCCTCATTTCGGGAATTAAGCCACAGATACAGTTGAAACTGAGCGACCGGAGTAGGAAGTATCTTCAGTTCATCTTCCAGCTTCAGTTCCCCGATAAACTGAGATGCTTCGGCTCGGGTGAAAATCGTAAAACCAGCTCGGTCCAGCGCTATGAAACCGAGCATAGCTTCGAGAGAATCCAGTTCATGAACATCGTCAACGGCATATCTTGCCGCTATTACTTTCGATAGCATAAAACCTCTTGGGCTTGCCATGCTTAAGGTCATCAGTTCATCTATAGAATTTATTCCGCTTTTGACAGAGACAATGGCAAAAATATTTACAATAATATAAGGTGGATCGATTCTGATCATTCCGGGGACGTCGTTATCATAATTGTAAATGGCAGCCATATGTCCGTCTACATCGTTATTTTCGAGATAAATTTTCAACCGTTCCGCCGGAGCGAAAACCAGAGAGGGCTCGTATCCGTTCTCTTTTAGAAGTTCAAACAGCTCGTCAAAGGAATCTCCAATCAGGGCATAAGTTATTTCCGAGGTTGTCAGATTTATCTGCTGAGAGATAAGAGGATTCAAGTAATGAAGAACAAAAGCTATCATTATTATTTTCTTCATTCTACTATTATAATATCTGTTGAGTCGATTTTCCCACTTTGTCTATAAGATATCGTATTTTGTTTATTCATCTATAAGTGCTTTCCCATTAATTTAAAAGCAGACTAAATCGGAATATATAAAAAAAATCAATTTCATCTAATCAGAGAAAAATATGTTTGACCAGACGACTAAAGAAGCTCCGGCCGAACATTGGACGCCCGATGGAGTACATCCCACTTTGGCGGGACATCAGTGGATGGTTGAATTGTGATCTAAGAGAATTTTTCAATAAACCTTACTTAGTCATTGAAGAGGGCGCAAGAATATCATATAGGCTTCCATCGAAACCCGCTCTTTCAAGCAGGTCCAGATGATAGGAAAAGTCTCCGATCTCAGCCAGATGGTGCGCATCGCTTGCCAATGAGAACTTTACTCCGTGATTCAGGCATGCCCTGATAAGTCCGACAGGAGGCTCATTGGTGTGGAAATTGATTTCCGCAGCGGTATTGTATTTTTTAAGTAATTCGGCGGTCGGCAGAAACAATTCTTCGGGAGATGTCCATCCGCTCCGCTTAAATACGCGGAAAGGGTGGGCAAGAACATCAATGTCCCGGGTTAGTAATTTTTCAATCAGGAACAGAAAATCATCACAGTCTCTCTTCTCCGGCTTATTACTTCTGCTTAATCCGGGCAGGCTGTGAACGGCTCCTATTAAAAAATCAAAATGTGAACGGTCTTCCGGCTTTAGAAGCATATTTCCCTTGAAATCGCAGTCGACTTCCAGTCCGAAACGAACTGTTCTGTTTTCATACTTGGATTTAAACTGCAGATAATTATCCATTCGATTGTTTTTATCATTTGCGGAATTGATGCCTTCTTCCAGGCATTTATTGTTCCAGTACCGTGTTTCATCAAAGTATAACTGACCCGAATGTTCTGTAAAGATTATTCCTCCGAGACCGAAATCTTCTGCAAGGGCGATTGTACTTTTTACATCCATATGATCACTACAATAGGCCAGTTGACTGTGCATGTGGCTGTCTATCAGGTCCGGATATTCAACCATAGCAAGATCCTGTCTTTCCCTCTGTATATGCCCATCGACAATGTTGATTACACTATAGGGGAAAGGCGCTTCACACATTCCTGGAGCATTGATAAAAGTGATGTTTCCATCTCTAATAGTATCGGCTCCCTTATGATAATGGCCACTTAGTGACAATATAACACCGGTCTCTTTCATCACTTTTATAATTTCATCGGCATTTGTATAATTATAGGGAATATCAGATCGGCCGGCAGGGAAAAGACAGACATGCTGCAGAGTGACTATGGGACCGGAAAAATTATTTCCTGCTATGCGCAGAAGGTTCAGATCACTTGTACTTCTGTTTGCATTATAACCCGGTTCTTCCCGATCAATAAAAGACAGGAATCGCACTCCGCAGATCTCTTCCAGATCGTCAGGACGGGGAAACACTCTATAAAACAGATCAGTATCACAATCATGATTTCCGGGAATGATTATGTATTGAGAATCCAGTTTATCAAGAAATGTCTTAATATAATTCAGATTATTCTCTGCTTCGGGAGACTGGCCATCGTCAAGTATATCGCCGAGAATCAGAGTGATATCGGGCTTGACCAGTCTGTTCAGTCTGTAGATTGTCCGTTGCAGGAGTATATCAGATATTTCACAGCGACGAGCCGGATTTAATGCTTTGCGGCCATAATGCAGATCTGCAATGACAGCTATTTTAACTGTATTCATTTACCTGTTTCCTGTTTATTCGTTCTCAGCAATTCTTTTATTAATCAGTTCTCTCTTATCCAGTATCCATTGTGCAGAATTCGGATAGTTTTTGAAAGTCAATTCGTTCTCAAGATCTCCCTCCAGCAGATTCATAACAAATTCCCTACCTTTAAGAGTTTCCAGTAGTTCCAGAGCTCTTAAATCCTGTATCGCTTCAAAGAATACTTCATGGCGAAGCGAATCGATAGGACCGTTTTCTCCGGGATAGACAATATAGGAGTCCCCGGAAGGGAATCCTCCGGCTGCATCAGATACAATAAATGGATTGATTTTATTAATGGAAAACTGGCTGTAATAAAAATTGTATCCCCAGTGAAGAAATCCTTTGATACGGTATTTATACAATAAAATGCCCATTATTCTGTTTCTGGCAGAGGGCATATTGAAAAACCTGTTGGGTACGTCTTTGTATTGCTCGCAGCAATAATAGGCCCACAGTTCTTTAACATCATTTTCAATAAACGGTTCTATATGATCAACAGCCGGAATCGGAGTCGGGACTGCGCCTGTTGTATAGAATTCATAATTGGAAAGGGCATCAATAAATTTATAACCTTCAAGCCGGCTCCTGAGCTCATGAGAAATCTTTTCAAACTGATCCAGATGTTCTATATGCGGTTCATCGGATACGTGGAAATAGACTGCTTCTTTAATCCCCTTTCTTATGAAAAAATGATCCAATTGAGTTAAAAACTGTTCAAGGAAACCAATATATTCGGAGCTGAGGGATTTTGTATCCCAACCGAAAATCCTTTTTTCCACTCCATTTTCCACAGCCATGATTTTCGGACAGAATTCAGCGCCCCACTGGGTTGCCAGATGGGAAATCTCAATATATTTGAAACCTGCGTTTAAAGCCATATCAATCCATCTGTTCAGTTTAGAAAGACCGAAATTATATTCTGTCCCCTTTTTGTAGACATCAACCAGCTGTGTGGTCGGTCGTTCTCCGCCAACTTTCGTATCGAGAGGTGGTGTGAAAACCGGTGTCAGGAGCATATTCATCCCATGGGAAGTGCAGTTTCTGAACTGCTGATTCAGCCTGAGCCAGTGCTGTTCGCTAAAAATTTCATCGCCATAATAGGTGGCCAGGCAATCACTGTGAAACCAGTGAGTATTGATCAGTTTTTGTTCCGGTAGAATATTTTCCAGAATATGGAGAGTGAATTCCGCTGTTTTTCGTATTTTGTGTTTTTCATTTTCCATGACAATGGAGAATGTTCTGGATCCCGTGCTTATCTCTTCAGGAATTCTTATTGTAATCCATGTACTTCGCCACTGGCCGGGATAAGAGCGAATGATATTGCCTTCGGATAGGGAATAGAGGGCGTCGGGATAGAGCCCGGCTGTGTCTGTCAGGATATTATTGTCATGGTCGGGATAACAGACAAACTCCGAGGGGATTAATCCCACTTTTCTAATGCTTATATACCTGGACAGATCGCCGCTGTCTTTTAGGGAAACAGTAAAATCTGACGGTCTCAAGTCTGATCTGAAGGCCATCTGCAAGCTGTATATTTCCCCTTTCAGAGCCGTAGCCTCATTTAAAATTTGTGATGTCAGCTCCTGATGAGGGAATACTTTTTCCAGAGAGCTTATTGTTTTTATACAAAATTCATTCATCATCCGCTTATCCTCGTTTTTTTAGTTGATAGTATTCTAACGGCACTGTTTATTCATAGACAGGTACTGATTTTAGGTTCCCCGGGAGATTGATTTTATATTCGCGATCCTCCGGATTAATATAAGTTTGACTGATAGGTTGGTTAGCCATACAATTCAACAATGAAGTTTGGTTTATCTCTGAAAAAACAGCTTTTCATACTTATTGTCATACAGATTTTATTCGGAATTATTATACAGTCTTATTATTCGATCAATCTCAGTAAACTCCTATCCCGGAGACTGGTGGAATCTGCTGACAATAATATAGACAAGATTATTTCTGTTCTGGAAAATAAACAGGAGACTCTTCAATACATAGGAGAAACTCTGGTTATCAATTCCTTCCATCAGGATTTTTTAAACGAAGAGGATCTGCTGAAACGGGTTTCTCTGAAAAATCATATTGAGAACAGTTTCAATGAAATATGCGAGCGCAATTCGGATATTTATGATATCAAACTTCTTTCGCCCGATGCTGACATTCTTATTGAAAGGAATGGCAATACGAATTTGATCATCCGCGATGTGCTGGTTGATTATCCCTATGAGGAACTGACTTCCGCGATAACGACGCGTTTCTATCACGATGAAGATATCAGGTTATATGGAAAGAAAACGGCCTTCTTTTTTTATTTTTCACCGATATATTCCACAGCCGTTTATACGGGGAAACCTCTAGGATACATCCTTGTTGTTGTATCGATGATCAGTATTAATAATTATGTCGAACAGAGCGGGCTGCCTGAGGACTCCAGTATTTTTATTGTTGATAATAATAACAGAATAGGCTCATCGATAGATCCCGAGCGGATTTACGGTATTTATAATCAGACCCGGTCGAACAATCCCGATAATTATTTCAGCAGAAAGGAAATTGACATATTGGATTGGATGCTTTATACATCGACATCCTATTCTGAAATTGAAACGGACATCAGGCCGGTAATAAAAAACGGATTGATCTTCTTTCTCATCGCCATGTTTCTCATGATCATGTTTTCCATTGTCCTCTTTAACAGCATTGTCGCCCCTATCAAAAAGCTCGTCGAGGGAATGCGGGCAATCGGCAAGAAGAAGAATGACAAAGTCGAGAGCTCGTCAAACAATGAAATAGAGCAGATTTCGAGAGAGATAAATTCCATGCTCAATAAAATCGAAGAATCAAACAGCGAGATGATTAGAAAGAATAAAACGCTGCTGCTGTCGAGGGTCGAGAAGAAGAAGGCACAGATCCAGGCATTGCAGAGTCAGATAAATCCCCATTTCTTATACAATACCCTCGAATCGATCAGGATGATGTCCCTGACCGAAGACAGAAAGGATGTAGCCCGGGCTATCAAGGTTCTTGCCGGCCTGTTCCGATACTCCACAAAAACAGGGATCACCGAAGTGTCATTGGAAGAGGAATTGAATCACGTTAAAAATTATACGGAATTATTGAAAATCCGTTATGAAGAGAATGTGGTGATTGATTACTCTGTTGACGAAAGGCTTTTGAAAATCAGAACCATGAAATTCATACTCCAGCCGATTGTGGAAAATGCTTTTCAGCATGGTCTCAATAAAAAGAAAGGGCTTATTTCAATCGAACTCAAAAAGTCCGATGACAGAGTGCTGTTCTCTGTTTCAGATTCGGGCTCCGGCATAAACAGGGAAAGGCTTAATGAACTGAAAGAGGCGCTTGAGAATGATTCAATAGATGAGAGCAGCAGTATCGGCATGTTTAATGTAAACAATAGAATTAAACTACAATACGGCACTGAATTCGGCCTGGCCATAGAATCTGAACCAGGTGCCGGAACGGTTGTGACCGTCGCTCTGCCCGGGGAGGTGTAAATTGAACTTGTTAATTGTCGATGACGAACCTAAAATCAGAAGAGGCCTGCGCAGTATAATCGATTGGGGCAAATATGATATCTCCGTATCAGCCCTTGCGGCCAACGGTGTTGAAGCTCTGAATATTATTGAAAAATCGGAGAATAACATCAGGATTGTTCTGACTGATGTTGAAATGCCTGAAATGGATGGTATTGAGCTTTCCAGGGAATTGAGAGAAAGATATCCGGGCATCAGAGTTCTCATATTATCGGGATATGATAATTTTGATTATGCCAGAGGCGCTTTAAAATATGGCGTTAAGAACTATCTGTTGAAACCGGTTGATGAAGAAGAACTTCTGGAAACTGTGCTGAAAATCAAAAAAGATATAGAAGAACAGGATTTGACCTATCCCGGGACTTTTGAAAAGGAGCTGATACAGTTTATTACCGATTGCCGGGAAGATGATCTTAAGGTGTCTGTAGAATCACTTTTTTCATATTTTTCAAATGAAAGATGTAATATGGAACAAATGAAAGAGATTTTGAATCTTTTATTTCTTAAGATTGAGGAAAATGTACTGCCTGACGGTGTTTCATACTGGGATATTTCAAAGAATGATGATTATAAAAAAATGATATTGAATTCTGAAACAGCTGATGATCTGAAGTCCTGTTTTCTTCAATGCCTGCTTTTTTTTACGGACCATAATGCGGGAAGTCAATCCTACACGATTATGAGTCAGATAAAGAATTATATCCGATTGAATATAAACTCCGATTTGACTCTTTCCATTGTCGCGGGCCAGTTCCTCCTGAATCCTTCCTATCTCAGTCAGCTTTTCAAAAAACATTACGACGGGGGATTTTCCGCATATATTGTCGATTTGAAGATTGAAAAGGCCAAGAGACTACTTCTCGATGAGAAAATAAAAATAGCTGATATTGGCGAGATTGTCGGTTATAATGATGTTAAATACTTCAGCCGTCTCTTTAAAAAGAAGACGGGAAAACTTCCTTCAGAGTACAGAAAATCTAAGATGGAGGGTTAATTCCCATCTCAAGGGCTTTCCGGTTAACTTCTTCTATCGCCTGATCCAGTCCCTCGGATTTCAGCTGATCCATCTGTCTGTTCCACTCCGTTTCGGGATCATCGGCAATCATGACCTTGTAAAAAGTATCAAAAATTGAATCGCCTCTTTCGAATCTCGACTTCAAGGGTGTTTTCATATACTGTATGTCCATGTTTACCGGGTTCAGTATTGCTTTGCTCTGTAAATATTGTTCCATGCACATATCCATAATGTTTTCCGGACTGATGTTCAGAGAGAACTCGTCTTTAGTCCAGTTCGTAAAATTCAAACTCCATATAGCTAGATCTCTGAATACATCAATTGAGGGGTATTTTATTGATATATCCCGATCATCTTTTCTTTCAACTTTGTTTCCCTTAATAGAAAAATCCACATCGGGAATCCCGTATTTAAGGCTCATCTGCCCTTCAGGTGAAAGGAGGAAATCGTAGAGACTGAGAATTTTCTCCATTTTTATATCGGAAACATTTGAACTGAAATAACTCGAAGACCAGAAATTTTTCCCTTCGTGAAATGCAAATCTCTTCCCCTCGCTATTCAGCCAGATCGGAAGCACCTCAATAAGATCTGTCAGATCCGAGTCGTTGTACTTCTTCCAGGTAACTGACAAATCCCGGATCTTTCGGGGTTTCGCCTGAGTGAAAATCATTCCTGTTCTTCCTATACAGAATCGTTCAAATCCCTGATAACCGGTCAGGGTATTGATGTTGTAATCAAGAACTCCCTCATTCCAGAGAATACTTAATTCATTGAAGCCTTTCATCATATCTTTTGAACTGTATCCGGGGATCCACCGGCCGTCTTCGTATTTCCAGGTTTTACTGGCCGCCTCGGGAACAGTAGAGAGGAAAACGGCTGACAAATAATTTCTGTTTGTAAATGTAATTCCAACCGTGTCATCGACGCCATTTCCATCGGGATCCATTTCAACGAATGCTTTGGCCAGCTCGAGATACTCATCAAATGTCTGAGGTTTATCAAATCCGAGATGTTCTCTCCAGTCTTTTCTCGAGAGTATTCCTCTTTCGGCGGAATTGTAACTTGAATCCGGAGCACTGTTGCGCGGAAAGAAATAGAGCTTTCCTTTGATTTTCAGTTTATCCAGACTCTGTTGCTCCGTTATCCGGCTTATATTGGGGAATCGGCTGAGCTCTTCAGGCAGTGCCCGGATTTTGCCTTCCTCTATCCATTGGTAATATACATCGCTCAGAAGTATATCTCCCGCAAAGATATCGGGCAGGTTTGAAGAGGCTCCCCAGTAAAGCAGTTTCTGATTGATATTGGCCCAGGTCACATTTCTGGGGATAATATTTATATTGAATTTATTTTCCAGAAACAGGAGATAATCATCTTTTTCATCGGAGATGGAATTGCCGATATCCCAGAATCCAATGGAAATATCCAATTGGGGATCTCTTTCTTTGATTTTCAAATCGTCCTCTGTTTGCACGGTACAGGCGGATAAGAGATATATTGAGATAATAATTAAGAGGCATTTTTTCATAGTATACAAAATACTACGATATATGGACAAAATATAGACAAAAATCCAAACCCAAAATGCCATATTGATGAAAAACGGCAGATTGAGTTTGGATCAGGGGCTATTATTTAATTCCCAGTTCCTTGATTTTCACATTGACTTCGGTAATTGCCTCATCAAGTCCTTCAGCTCTCAGCTGTGCCATCTGCTTATTCCATACCGCTACGGGATCATCGGCGATCATAGATACGATAATCGTATCGAAAATGGCATCTCCTCTTTCGAATTGACCTTTCAGAGGTGTATTGAGATACTGGACAGCCATGTTGACAGGGCTGAGAATGTCTTTGCTTTCCAGATACTGATCCATACACATATCCATGACAGATTCCGGGTAGAGGCCCAGTGAGTATTCGTCTTTCACCCAGTTGGAAAATCCGCCGCTCCATTGCGGGAGACTGCCTATCGGATCGATAGAACGATATTTTTCTATCATATTTGATATATCTATTCTTACGACCTTATCCCCTTCCATTGTGAAATCGACACCGGGAATTCCGTATTTCAGGGCATTCTGTCCTTCTTCGGAGATCAGATATTCATAGATTTCAAGAATTCTATCCATTTTTTCATCGGAAACGGCAGAACTGAAATAGCTGGATGACCAGAAGTTTTTTCCTTCGTGAAAGGCATATCTGTTTCCTTCATCATTTGTCCAGATAGACAATGTATCGATAAGATCAACTAATTCCGTATCATTATATTTTGCCCATAACGTAGCGAGCTTATTGATTTTGCCAGGCGATGCCTGGTAGAAAAGCATACCGGTTTTCCCTTTGCAGAATCTTTCCATACCCTGGGAGGATGACAGGGAAAGAGTATCAGGATCCATCACGCCTTCTGTCCAAAGTGTATTCAGTTCCATAATTCCCTTGATCATATCTTCAGATGCATATCCGGGAATCCACTGGCCCTCTTCAAATTTCCATGTTTTGCTGGCAGCTTCGGGAACTGAGGAGAGGAAAGCCATCGATGTATAATATTTGTTTGAAAATGTCATACCGATAGTATCATCAACGCCGTTTCCATCGGGATCCATCTCAACAAAAGCTTTTCCCATGGCCAGGAATTCTTCAAATGTCTCCGGTTTTTCGAGTCCCAGTTTTTCCATCCAGTCTTTTCTGACAAGAATTCCTCTGCTTGCAGAGTTGTAACTGGAATCAACCGAGTTGCTTCTCGGGAAAAGGTAGTACTTTCCGTCAATACTGAGCGGTTTAATTGTTTCGAGTTCTGTAACAGCCTGTACATTGGGATATTCTGAAAGATTTTCAGGCAGAGCTCTTAACAATCCTTCTTCTATCCACTGGTAGTAGACATCCTGCAGCATCATATCACTGGCAAATACGTCGGGAAGATCCCCCGATGCACCCCAAAGAAGAGTTTTTTCCGTGTAATCTCCCCAGGAAAAGCTGCGTTCGACAATTTCCACATTAAATTTGTCTTCGATAAACAAAGTGAACGCATCTTTATTATCTTTGCTGATAGAAGCGTTTATGTCCCAGAACCCCACAGAGAGAACCATCTTCTCCTGACTGGCTTCTGATTCATCCTGCTGTCCATTGGCAAAAACGGAAATAGAGACGAGTGCGGTCAATAACAATACTAAAATCTTTTTCATTTATTTCTCCTTTTGAAAGTTTAAAAAAGTATAAATCTACTACCAGAAGGGTTGAGAGGCAGGGAATTTAGAAAAAAAGGGGGAGAATATTTACATAAAAAAAGACTCCCGAAGGAGCCTTTTTTTAGATTGAGGAATTATCCTTTTACGGAACCTACCATCACCCCTGAAGCGAAATGCCGTTGTATGACCGGGTAAACACACATAATAGGGATTACCGTTATGACAACGGCAGCCATCTGCAGAGTTTCGGGCATAACATCGCTGGTGCTCTCTTTTGCCGATGCGGCAGCCATTGACAATGTTGCTGCCGCTGCATTTATTAATTCCCGTAATACCAGCTGCAGAGGATACTTTGTCGCATCATTAATAAAGAACATTGCCAGCCACCATTCATTCCATCTGGCTACTGCATAGAACAAGCCCACAGCTGCAATTGTCGCTTTTGAAATCGGAATGATAATACTTATAAGTATCTGAATATCATTGGCCCCATCGAGAACAGCTGACTCTTCGAGGCTCGGCGGAACGTTTCTGAAATGGTTCAGCATGATCAGGAGAAAAAAAGTATCGACTCCCACCGGCAGAACCATAGCCAGATAACTGTTTATAAGACCTAAATTTTTAATTGTCAGATAAAAGGGTATGAGTCCTCCGTTGAACAACATGGTAAAAATAATCATAAGCATGAAGAACCTTCTTCCGGGCAGCGACCTTTTCGCAAGAGCATAGGCCCCGGCAGTCGTCAGAACCATATTAAAAACCGTTCCCACCACGACCAGAGCTCCTGAGGTAAAAAACGCTCTTCCGAGATTCGTTTCGGTCAGAACATGTTTATACGTACTCAAATCAAAAGAGGTCGGAATCAAATAGAAAAGCTGGTCATTGACAGCTCTCGGAGTGGCGAATGATCTTATTACGACATTGTAAAAAGGGAGCAGAATCAGTAAGCCCGTAATAGCCATAATGATCATAAGAAAAATGTCGAGGCTTGTTATTTTTTTGTTTGGTTTTATCATATTTCCATCCTAAAGCAATGCATTGTCACCCACTTTTTCAGCGATTTTATTTGCAGAAAAAAGTAGAGCGCAGTTGATAATCGATTTAAAAAGTCCAATTGCAGTTGATGACCCGAAACTGGCCCCCTGATAAAAGGTCCGCCGATATACGAAGGTATCGATGATGTCCCCTGTTTCGAAAACGGCCGGATTATAGAGGTTTATAACCTGCATGAAACCGGAACCGCCGGTATTCATAATATTTCCCAGAAAAAGGATCAGCAGAATGGTCACCACGGGAGTAATTGCCGGCCAGGTAACTATTTTTATTTTCTGGAACCGCGACGCCCCGTCAATATCGGCAGCCTCGTACTGAGTCGGATCTATTCCTGACATAGCCGCCAGGTAGATGATTGTTCCCCAGCCCATCTCTTTCCACATATCCGTTCCCACGAGAAAATAACGGAACGTATCGGGGTTGATCAGAATCTTCTGTTTATCCATTCCCAGAAACTGCAGTATGGCGTTTATCGCTCCTGTTCCTCCGAACAGATCTAGCATGATACCGCTGATGATCACCCATGAGAGGAAGTGGGGGAATGTGTAAATAGTCTGGGCTATTTTTTTGAATCTCTTCAATCTTATCTCATTGATCATGATCGCTAGGATAATCGGAGCTGGGAAAGCGATAAGCATTCGTATTCCGGCCAGTATGACAGTATTGGAAAAAGCCCTCCAGAAATCGGGTAGAACCCAGATCTTCTGGAAATTCTCGAGTCCGATCCATGGACTGCCGGTGATTCCTTTCATAAAATTGAATTTTTTAAATGCAAGGATAATCCCGTATATGGGGACATACTTGAATAAAATGAAATATATAAGAGTCGGCAGCAGTAATAAATATAAATACCTATGCTTCCATATTTCTTTTTTAATTGTACTCTGCAACTCGGGCCTCCTTGATATTACAATCATTTTAGTCTTCATGGCAGAGATGTCGTTAGGGACGATTTTTAGGTTATCGGTGTAGTTTTTTTTACATTTTGTTTCTGTTGACTGACCGATATTCTCTGGGAGTCAGGCCGTAATATTTTTTAAATAGAGTAAAGAAATACCCGCCGTTGATAAAACCGACATTTTCAGCAATAAGGTTTATCTGTGTCTTTGACGCGTTTAATAATTCGGCAGCTCTTTCCAGCCTGTAAGTATTGATCAGATTAGTCAGGGAATCGTTTTTATAAGCTCTGTAGGTCCTGTTCAGGTAAGTTGTCGATAATCCCAGGACGTCAGCAATAAAAGTAGCAGACAAATTGGGATCCCTGTAATTGGTTTCGATAAGAGGCACTATCTCTTTGAGCAAAGCTTCTGTTTTATTTTCCTTTTTACCGGTCAGCAGAATAATAATTTCATGACCTGCTTTTTCCATAATGAGCCTGGCCTCGGACAGGGTCAGACAGGAATTGATTCTGTGTGACAGATTCATTACTGATTCATTTTCCAGAACGGGAGTGTGCTGGTTTATATTGGCAGCAGTCCAGCTGATGGCAGATGTGACTCTCAAAAGAAATGAACGGATATACAGATAATGATAATCGCTTATCAATTCGATAAGACTGTTCAGGGCATTTGAATATTTATCGCTGTTACAGTTATGAAGAGACTCAACCATTTGTTTTTCCAGTTTCCAGGGGTAAGTGAATTCTGAAACGGGCTGCCGGTGCGGGATATCCGGTATGACCGCGCAATCGGGCAGAATAAAGCGGTAGTTCAATTTTTCCAGTGCGTCTTTATGGATCTCAGATATTTCCGACGATGAATCACCCTCTCGGCTCTCGGCTCACGGCTACGGAAAAAACCATTTTGAAGTGATTCTGCAGATCCTGTAATACTGTTTTCAACTCTATTCGGGAAGGGGCATCAGTTTCGCTCTTATTTTGAATATTTATTATTGAATAAATACGCCGGTCTGAATATCGAACGGTTTCTCCCGGTATATTCTTCTTGGAAAACCAATCTCCGATATATTCTTCCGACAAATACATCCGCGAGTCCCATGATTCTTCATGCTCCGGATTCTCATCTTTATCGGGAGCAAAAATCAGAAGATTGTAGGGGGCTTCCAGATACTCTGTCAGAGCGCTTTCAGAATTGTTTGTCAGCAGTGTTTTAAACATATTCAAGCGGAAGTTTCTGTCTAGCAACTGCTTTTGAGCTTCAATAATGCCAACTCTTCTGATGGAGAAAATAAACAGCGCAAGAATTATAATCAGCAAAAGGGACAGGCTTAATGCCGCAAAGACGGCCTGTCTGCTTTTTTCATCTACAGAAGATTGGACCTCATCATTGAGAATCAGAAGCAGCCTTGTTATCTCCTCTCCTGCAGTATCAAGGACCGTCAGGTTATCAACAAAGTCGATAACCGTGACGATTTCATCTCCCGAAAGAACCTTAAGCATGCGGAACTGATAAAAAGTATCGAGAAAACTGTTGGTGACTAGTCTTTCCCCGAGACCGCTTTGTATAATATTCTCCAGATCTTCTTTGCTTTTGCCTAATTTCCCGTTCGTGTAATTCCAGAGATTATACAGTTTTTCCCGATGAATCTCCGGCATCTCTACGAAAGTCTCCAGTTCCGAGTAGGAAAGAATATCGTTCAGGCTATTGTCAAAGGCCTGAATCTCTCGGAGCCAGCATTCCTGCAATCCTTCGATCGTCGAGCGGAGATCCCCGTATCGGGGAGCAGATCGAAGCAATATATCATTAGTTATCCTGTCCAGGTTGTTCCAGCGGACTAATACTTCAAGAGAAAGAGAAGACAACTCCTTATATGAAAAAAAGACCCGGAAAGTATATCCCGATATCAATAACAGCAAGATCAGAGTCATCATGGTCGATATGAATGTGATTTTCAAAGTATTTGATAATTTCATTTCCATTGATTTATTAAATCATCGATTCAGCGGGAATACTCCTGTTTTTTTACTATTCGGGATAAATTTAAATAAATAGCACAATTTTAGATTCCCTGAATTCACGAATTTGTATTTTAAGCATTTTTTCAAAGTATACCCCCGATAGATTCCGGAAAGATAATTATTCATCAATCAATGCATTGAAAAATAATCTATTTCTTAAGGAGACACGAAATGAAAAAAATGTTTGTCTTATTGGGGCTTTTACTGTTATGCGCCCCGGCCTTTACGGGCGGGCAGCAGGAAGCTGAAGTAAATGAAACCGTAACTTTGACTGTATGGGATTTCAAATATGGCGAGGTCGAAACAACAGGCCCGGTCATGAAAGAGATCGATGAACTCTTTATGGATCAAAACCCGGGCATTATTATTAATCATGTTGCCCAGCCTTCCGCTGAAGCCTATTATAACCTGATAAGAACAGCGGCAGCTTCAGGCCGCGGGCCCGATCTATTTATGACTCACGGCGGTTCCAGCTCATGGGAATTTGAAGAAGTCCAAGTGAAACTCGATGAACTCGTAACTTCATGGCGGGACCAGATATCCGAAGCGTCATGGCAATTTGCCGCCACCGACGGAGATCTTTCAAAAGGTATCAGACAGGTGCCCCTGACCAGCCAGGGATTCGGTATTTACTACAATAAGGAGCTCTTTGCCAAAGCCGGCCTCGATCCCGATAATCCTCCCCGGGAATGGGATGATTTCAAGTCTGCCTGTACCGCATTGAAGGATGCGGGAATTGTTCCGATTATGATGCCCAATACTCCGACTATCGCCACGGAATGGACTCAGAGATTTCTTTCTCTGAATTTCTACGACAACGATGACATCAAAGGCTTTGTAGACGGAACAGCTCAGTTTACAGATCCCGAAATGAAAATTGTCGCACAGTCCCTCAAAGAGATCATGGATAGTGACTGGATTGGTGAAGCGGATAAATCACTGCATATGTTCAAAGAGGGAATGCCGACTTTTAAAGAGGGCGGAGCGGCAATGATTGTCGGTTTACTGTCGGATATTGTCTGCTGGAAAGATTACAGTGATGCTCTCGGAAAAGACAATGTGGGTTATTTCCCCAATATCAACCTTCCGGAAAACAAATATGACGACGTTCAGCTGTTTCAGCCCGTGGGAATCGGTTACAGCATTGCATCATGGTCCGAAAATGTTGATGCCGCAGCTAAATATCTGGAATTCTACTCAGCGGGAGATGGCGCGTTTATATTTGCATCGAAACTCGGAGCTCTTGTTCCTAATGTCAATCTGGATCTCTCCTCATCCGGTTACGGTGCTTTCTCCGATGTCCAGGCCGCCCTGAGTAATGTCAGCAGTGATTATGCCACTATAGTGGGCAAGGCCGGTTCGGATCATGGAAAGTATATGGAGCTGTTTTACAATATTGACGAGATAAACATTGATGAGTATCTTGCCAATCTGCAGAAATCGGTAATCGAAAACTATATGGAATAAAAGCTTCCATCAGTGGGAAGATGGAGATCCCTCCGTCTTCCTTCTTTCAAGGAGACAAATCAAATATGAAATCTCTCACCTCTAAGATTCCCGACAGGGAATCTCTGGAAGCTTACACTCTCATAACACCACTGATTCTGTTACTTCTCCTATTTATTGCAAATCCGATAATTATGAATTTTTACTATGGATTTACAAAATGGAAAGGCTTTGGTGAAGTGGCTATGGTCGGCTTTCAGAATTATTTAAAAATGTTTACAGATGAAAGATTCTGGATATCTTTGCGCAACATTGGGTTTCTGATTCTCTATATCCCTCTGGGAATTTTATTACCACTTTTTCTGGCGGCGATATTGAGGGAAGGGATCAGGGGCTGGTCTTTTTTTAAAGTAGTGCTTTACCTGCCCAATATACTGGGTCTCGTAGTTCTCGGGACTTTGTACAAGCTTCTTTTTCGTGAATATGGCGCGATAAATCAGTTTATCTTTTCCGCATTTCCGGGAGATCCTGTTAAGTGGCTGGCTGATACGAAGCTGACAATCCATGTCGTCGGTTTCCTTTTTGTCGTTTTTATGCCTATGGGATTCAGGATCATTTTTTTTCTTTCCGCAATGAGTGGAATTTCCATGGATCATTATGACGCCGCTAAAATCGACGGAGCCTCATGGAGCCAGACCTTCTGGTTCGTTACGGTTCCAGGCGTCAGAAATGGTCTCGAATTTCTGGTGGTTCTTTCATTTATTGAAGTTTTTGCCAGAACTTTCGGTTTTATATATTCCATGACCTTCGGAGGACCGGGATTTTCGACCTTTACCCTTGAATTCGGTATATATCAATTGGGATTCGCAAAATTCCGAATGGGTTATGCCAGCGCCTGGTCTTCCTTTCTGGCAATTATCTGCGGTGTAATAGCTTTCTTTCAGATTAAAATTATGAGGAGTGAAAATCGATGAAACTCCGTTCTTTCAGGCACTTGCCTTTATATGCCGTTCTAATAATTTTTGCCGGCTTTTCCCTGTTCCCCATCTATTATACGATTATCAGCAGTTTTAAAACAAATGCAGATTTTCTCCATAATATGTTGTTTCTGCCATCTCCCTTTACATTGGAGAATTTCGAATACAGTCTGTTCAAGGGAAAGATCTACAAATATTTCTTTAACAATCTGATTATTATACCTCCGAGTCTTATTTTGTATTTGTTTACGTGTACTGCAGCCGGATTTGCCTTCGGGAAATTGAGATTCAGATTCAAGCACAGCATTTTTCTATTTATTATGTTTGTGATGTCCTTTCCGCAAATGGTTTTGTCTCTACAGATAGTGAAGATCTGCAACACTCTGAATCTGACAAATACTATTCCCGGTATTATCCTTGTCTGGGTTGCCTATTTCGCCCCTTTCGGAACATATATGATGTCCACTTATTTTTCCACAATTCCCGATTCGATTATAGAAGCGGCCAGAATCGACGGAGCAAATATATTTCTCATATTGTTCAGAATTATGATCCCTGTTGCCGCTCCGATGATGGCGACCATAACCGTTGTCGGATTTCAGGCGATGTGGAACGAACTCTCCTTTTCCCTGCTTCTTCTTCAGGATATGGGAAAAAGGACAATGACTCTCGGATTGGCTATGATGCAGGGAGAATACGGATTGCCCGACAATATTATTACCGCAGCGATATTTCTGACCGCCCTGGTACCGCTGAGTCTTTTTGTCGTAATGCAGAAAAATATCAATATGGGAGTGACTGCAGGATCGGTCAAAGAATAGGAAAAACATATGTGGTGAAAATTTACTTCTTTAAATAATCCATACGATTGATATCCTCTTTTCAAGGATTCAATATATGGTTAAGACAAAAATTCAGATATCTCTTTTACTGGCAATTGCTATTATGTCGGGATTCTCCGGATGCAGCGCTGTTCTGCAATTCCGTGAAACTTATGATAATTCTTATTATATATTGGAAAAACTGACAGCAGAAGCTGACAAGATGACATATAGTGATTTTGACTTTGCCGAGAGGGAAGACGAAACCTGCGTAAGATCGGAGTTTTTTCTCCCGGAGCCGGAGAACTCTGATATTTCCATCTCCTGGAAAAGTTCCGAGACCAATGTCCACATAACCGGATCCAGAGTTGATCCGTTCTGGACTCTCGATAAGGGAGAATTCCTTCTGTCGGCTGAATTGATGTTGGAAGATGAAGTTCTGACAAAAGAATTCACATTCAAAGCCGATTTCCTTCCGACAGTGGATTTTTCCCTTTTTGAACCGGGAGCCGATCAGACCGATGTACCCATTGATCAGACGATTGTCCTTCCTTTCAATGCCGAGCTGAACCGGGCAACGGTAAACAGTGCTACCGTAGTCGTACACGACGGGATTTCGATTGTAAGCGGAAGGATCAGTTATTCCGGCAATTGCATAATTTTCAATCCCTATTCATCGCTGAAGAAAAATACGGAATACACTGTCTGGTTGTCACGTTATATAAAAGTGATAGAACGGGACATACTTTCCGAAGATATTTCATATACTTTTACTACGGGCCGTGACGGTGATGAAGTCTATTACGATCTACCCAGGACGATCCCGGCTGACTTTTCCGGCGAATCGGGACCGGTTTCCTTTGACCTGACATATCATGAAGACCAGACAGTCCCCTCGGATGTGGTGAAATACGATACGGACACATTGACCGGCACCAATTTTGACGATGTCATCCGGTTTTCCGGGCTCGAATCCGGAGAAAACTTCTATGTAAACGGGGGGAGCGGATATAACATACTCGATCTGGCGAATTATCCTTCTTACGATATTTCCGTATATGCCGGACAGTCGGGAGAAGATGACGGAACAGTGACTGTGACCCTTTCCGACGGCGGAACCGCGACAGTTTATTATACCGATTTCCAGAGATTGAATTTCAGCACATATAATTTCACGGGAAGCCCTCATTTTCTGGAATTTGATACATCCGGTGGAACAGAATGGATTTACTCCGATAAGGTTTTCGAGACAACCCATTCCAATTCTTTGCCGAAGATCGCCCTTATACATTTTGCCGGATCTCTACAGACCAATTTCAATTTGGATCTGATATTGTATCCATATGATGACGGGATATTTGAAACTGGTCTGATTGTGTTTGATTATGTAGATTCACTAAACTTTAAATATGTCCGTGCAAAAGTAATGGCTGATAATTGGGTTATCGGAGCCTACATAGACGGCGTCAAAAAAACTTATGACACCTTACAGGAACCGATAGAAGCCCTTGTAGACAATCCTCTTGAGCTCAGAGTTACGGGAGCAGATGGAAAAACTGCAGAATTATGGTCTTCCGGATTAAAAAAAGGGGAATATGAATTCAGTGATTCATTAAATGATGGATTTTTCGGAATCGCTACGATTAAAGCTCATTCCAGGTTTACCATTGATATGACTCCTAGCAACTGGGCGCCATATGGGGAATCCTTTGAAGGCAAAGTTATCAGAAGTATCAAAAGCTCGATCACCTTGAATCTGCTTGAAAATTCTTATGACTATGAAAGAGAACCGGTTTCTCTATCCGGATTATCGACACCGGCCAATGGTTCTGTCATTGAAAACGGAGACGGGACAATTACTTATACTCCAAATGTCCTGTTCACCGGCGCGGATATATTTTCCTATTCCATTACTGACGGTACTAATGTCACGACTTCTGAAATCAGAATTGATGTTCTGCCTTAAACTCAATTGTAGTTTAATTTTACTTCTTTCTCTCTTTTGTAAACAAAATTTAATTTGACTTAAAAGAGAGTAAATAAGAAATTGGTAAAATTAATGCGGGGAGAGACAAAATCAGTTATATACAGGATCTTTGTAACTTCCGGGATAGTATTCTGCTCGGCGGATGTAATGATGTATTTCTCCTTAAAGATTATCTGGATAATGAGAGTCCCGATAAACATGGACAGACCCATTCCGATCTTAATCAGCCTGGTCGCACTCGGTATGTAGTTCACAGCCGGGATCTTCGGAGGTTGGCTTCTTAAGATGGATGTTCTTCCACCGACCCTTTGTACGAGAGGCATATAAGCCATATCTCCGAATGAGCTTTATTGCTAACTAATGCTCATTTTTTTTGATAATCTCTTCTAAAGATTCTCCTCCTATCCCCCAATTCTCTACAGGAAATTCTTTGATTAAAACGGTATAAGATGTTTGAGGAATTTTTGTTATCTCAGAGGCTGTTTTAGTTATTGTTTTTATAAGTTCATTTTTATTCTCTTTCGTTAACTTTGCAGCTTCAATAATGATATTTGGCATTTATTTCTCCTAATTTATTAAAATAATTTTAGATACAATCGCCGGCCACATAGTATCCATGGAAACAACATACCAAGCAATAGTTTCCATGTCAACTAAATTATAAAAAAACTTGCCATGGAAACTATTTTGTGATAAAAATATGTATCATTAATCAAATAGATGGATATAAAATGGATAAAAATGAATTAGCTCCTATTATAATTGGTAAATTACTAAATATTGGAGGAATGTTAGAAAGAAAGGGAAACCAACTCTTACTACCATTTAATTTAAATCAACAACAATTCTCGATACTTTTTTCTATAGAACAAGAAAGAAAAGTTAACCAGAAAAACATGATTAATAAACTCGTTTTAGAAAAAGCACATGTCTCCAAAGTTGTTAAAAAGCTATCTTCTATGGGATTAATAGAAATTGAACCATCAGCGGAAGACAAGCGATCATCATGGATGGTAATAACAGAAAAAGGAAAAAATACAGTAAAAGAGTGTATGCAAATTATTCATAAATGGAATGAAGATTGGATTAGTGAGATCGATAATGAGCAACTAATGACAGCACTGGATAGTTTAACAATTCTTCAAAAGATATTTAAAAATAAGGCACAAAATGAATAGTTGAAACCAAACCGGAAGTGAATTACTTTTTGAGGATATGGAATATAAAACTATGGTTTGAGATTTTACTATACTTATGTTTTCTCAACAATTCTATGTCAGATGTAATTTCCTGATTTTCCGATTTATACTAACAATTATTTTCTTAGTAAAAACTCAAGCTTTTTCTTTTCTTCACCATTGACTATTATAGAAATGGCGTGGGGTCCTCTATAGAGTTTTCTGGTTGAACGGTCAATAAAATGATTCGTTCTTTTAAAAATTCTATATGAACCGGGCTGATGGGATTTTTCAGATATCTTATACACCTTTCTGCTAAAGCTTCCATTGGCTTTGAGAAAGTGTATACCGAATTCCAATCGAACAGGTATTTCGTGTTCTGCTAAAACATTCAGGGAATAACTGAAAGACATTCTATTTCCCAGAGTTATAGACTCTTTCTCCAGCTTAAAATCAGTAACTTCCAGGTTCCTGGTGTTGCCAAATCCAAACAACTCCATTGCCTGGCGGTTCCCTTTTTTTAAAAGAGTTCTGCACGCGTGTTTGACCAGCCCATCTGTTTCGGGGGTATTGCCAAACCATCGCTCTGCTATCTCCAATACAATGTCCGGATTATCTTTAGAAATTGCATTGAGGTTATTTGCAACGCTTCTCCTTACGAACTCCGACTCATCGTTTTTTAATTTTTCAAGGATGGGCAGTATAAAAGAAGGATCTTTTTTGAATAGGGGCAATCCTATGCCCCAGGGATGGCTGGGCCTGCAGCCTTCACTGGAAAAGCGACGTACGTTTTCATTTTCATGATCTGCCAGCTTCTCCAGAAAAGCTGCAGTTTTATTTGGTTCCTTTATCAAAAAAGGACGTATGGCAAACTCCGATGAACTATATTTCGTGATCTCTGTCAAAGCCGACATGGATATGTCCCAATAATCTTGACCATATACCCCTATATAATCAGGGAAAATCACAGATTCCCACCACCCCACTTCAGGTGCTGCCTTTACAAGGATATCAACCGTCTTCTCAAATGATTCGGGTAAAACCTTATGCAAACATAATGAGATTTTGCGTATTTTTTTCATTATGTGTAAGTTGTTCCATTGTGTTTCGTTAAATAATTTTGAAAACTTATTTTTATCCAGTTTGGGATGGTACTTGGCCAATACTGTCATAATGGTGTCCACAGATTGCTCTGTAAAATAGTACCCATCATAAAAACGATCTTCCATTATTCTATTTCCAGGTAAAGATCGAGCCTTAAATTTCCCGGTTTTGAAGGTTCCAGTTCCTCTTCAAACCACCTGCAATTGTCTTTTATCCTGTAGCCTTTATGTTTAATCATTTCTTGAAGCTTTTGCCAACCTTCAGTAATCCATTTGTCACTTGGGTCTGAATCAATGTTTCCCTCAATACCGGTTACTACAAACTTTCCGGCTTTGATAACTTCAGTTTTAACATTGTCCTTTGATAAGTCTAACTCATCAGTAATAGTTACAAGGAATTTATACCCGACATTTTCAGGGTTATCATCAAGATTACCATCTAAATCAATATTGTGACCAAAGATCCGGTGAGGTTTATTTTTCAAATCTCTTTTATTTAACCACTTTTCCATTTGCTCTTTTCCTTTAAGCTCGGGCTCTGGTGCAAATGCTTCGAAAGCGACGATTCTCATTTCCGGTAAACTTTTAACTATAACACCCATATACATCTCCTTAATAATTTTCATGTTTTTGACCCCTTCAAAATTCTGCGGTCTTTTTCTGAAATCAACAGGTGATACTCCAAACTCATTTTTAAACGCCCGTGAAAATGATTCGTGGGTTTCATACCCCGACTCAAAAGCTACATCTACAACCTGTAAATACTCTTTTTGTAAAAAGTCCAATGCTTTTGTCAAACGCCTCTTAATTACATATTGTTTGTAACTGAATCCGGTTAATGCCCAAAAATAGTTATAAAAACTTCTCACTGACATATTTGCCTCTTCAGCGACATCTTCACTCTTAAGCTTACTAGACAGATTATCTTCAATGTAATCTATGGTTTTTTGTATCTGTTCGTATATGGTCATGACTAACTCCAGCTGTTGATAAATACTAAAGTATATAAAAATTACTCTCATTGCTTGATATTTTTTGCAAGAAATTCTTTTTATTAAGAAGAGATTGGGGATAATTGTATTTTGAATTCGATACATTATTGAAAAATAATTACTCTTTTCTGGTGAAACCCTCCCGATTGTCCTCTTGGTTTTGTTTGTTTCTGCAGCATTTGGCTAAGAAAGAAGCTTCTCTGCATCACTTTTTTCTTTTTTCCTGGGAAACCGATATTTGTTAAATCCGTAAGTGAGCGTCTCGTCAACTGGGCAGGCGCATGTACACTCAAAACAATTAATACATTGACCATTTCTCACATGGCTCTTGTCGGATATTGAGATGTTCATAGGGCAGGCTTTGTCACATTTCCCACAGCTTATGCATGAATTTTCATTTCTTTTGATTGTGAATATTCGAGGCAGACTGATCACACCATATTTTACCGCTTCGGTACAGAAATAATTACAGAAAGGTCTTTCGAATATTATGGATATCAAGGCAAAGGAGATCATTATTATCACTGACAGAGTCAAAGTGATATTGGAAATATTGAGCCTCATCAGAACTTTGTAGGAGTTGATTGCATCGAAGAATGTCACGGCTATTCCGACAGTCATTACAACCATAAGAGCGTATCTGGTTAACTGCAGATATTTTTGCACGCTTTTGGGCATTTTCATTTTCTTTTTTAAAATTCTTTTGCCTATGGCGCCAAAAAATTCCTGAATTGTTCCATATGGGCAAACCCATCCGCAAAAGAAGTTTCCGAACAGTAATGTGGCAGGCAACAGAATCATGATAACCATTCTGAGATTCATATACAGGCCGGCTATTAACAATCCCGTAAAAATAAGTTGTACGACATTTCTCAACCATTGTATTTTCATTGTCATAATTTCCCTCTCGTTATATGTTTGATTTTCATAATAATTTGTCATAAAACTTTATTGGTTAACTCTCTGTAAAAAGAATGTAAAATATGTAAATTATGGTGCTCATATAGACGACTATTGGAATACTGTTAACTGTGAGGGAAATCTTCCGGAAGAAGAAATCAAAAATCTTATCGATATGTTTTGAGTTTTATCTTTTCCAGATCCCCGTTAAAAAAACACAGTCCCTGATGCAAAGGGAACAGCCGATAGTCTTTGAAAAAGGACCGATGCATTTCAAGTAATCAATATGTCTGGGCCATTCGGGGATAATTGACATCTCCTCCCAGAGCCGCGCCGGCCTGCGCACCAGAACCTCTCTTTCTCAGGTATTTGGCCACTTTATTGGATGCGGCTCCCAGCCTGTCGTAGATGCGCCAGACTTCTTGTCCCGCTTTGATCTCAGGTGCGACAGCCATGCGTTTTTTATCCATGGGAATAGAGAACCGCTTTGTTCTTAAAGATCAGGTCGGGAGGCAGTTCGGTAAAACCCACATCGTGACAACCGATCTTTTCGGCATACTCGACAAGGTCTCTGATTATTGACAGCTTAAACTTCAGACTTTCCATTCCCGATTCCGTTGAAATATTCCCCTGAAGAATGTTAAAGAGTGTTTCCCTCATGGCAGCTTTTTTCCGATCGCCTGTTAAGCTGCCCAATCCGGAATTGCTCCAGAACTTACTGAAAAGAGCTTCCTGAATAAGTTTTTCAGGAAGCCTTATTGCTACTTTAGAAAGTCCAGTGAGAACTTTTTACCGCTGATTTTTTTGAAAAGCTCAGAATATGTATAGGCACCTGAAACTTTCATTACATCTTCTACAAGAAAACTCCCGAAAGCTTCAGGTTTTTCCATTATGCTGGAAACAATGTTTTTACGACAGAATACTTTCTTCAGCATTTCACAGGTCACATCACCCATTAAATAATTGTGGAGATAAATCGGGTGAGATGTATGATGGATTTTAAAACCCCAGGCAGGGATATCATTGTAGGGATCCCTATCGAGAACTTCTTTGTTTGTATTCCAAAATAACTGATGTATATCATCAATTGTATTTATGTTGTTAATGTATAGCCGCTGATCAAAAAGAATCAGGGCAACACTTCTAAGCTGGTTAATCTTTTTATACTGGTTATTTTTATTGAATGCTTTTTCGGCTTCATCTGCTTCACCCTTAAAGAAATCCTCAAAAAATATTCTTTCTGTTGAAAAACTACCGAATAAATTGGCAATTCCTTCTGCAATAATGTCGCTGTCTCCCATGTTCAATACAATATCATCTGGAGGCAAACGAAAAGAATGTACCGAGTGACCAGTTTCATGTAATAAATCATCAAACTCATAAAAGCGTCCCTTCACATTAGCCAGGATTCTTGAATCCACTCCATTTCTAATAGGGAAATTATACGCCCATTCCGATTTATTCCTCCTTGAGAAAATATCATATGTGGTATTGTCTTTGGAGATGTCTATACCGAATCTCCCGAATAATGCTTTGACAGGCTCATAGAAACCCATCATATCCACAGCCTTATTCAATTGTGGGGCGATCTTACCCTTAAGATATATCTCATCCCAAGGTGCAAGATATTCTGATGAAAGATATTCCCTTGCAAATTGATTTCTTTCTTCTTCCATTTCAGGTATAGTAGACCGGACCTGCTCGGACCATCCATCAAAGATTTCCACTTCGAGTTCTTCTCTTTGCAGGGAATATTCGACGAAGTTTGATGCTCCGTATAGTTTAGCGTATTCTTTCCTGAGATTTAAAAGCTCAATAAAACCTCCATCAACAAGTGGAAAATTAACCTGAGCTCTTGCAAGAAATGCCTTCTTTCTAATTTCACTATCAGGTTCCATAGAGAGTATTTCGGTTATGTTTGCTGCCGTAACCTCTTTACCATCTATTTTCGCCCTATGAGTGTTTAATATTCCAGATAGCTTTGTACTTAATTCTTGAATCCTCTTATCAAGTTCTACTAATTCTGGAGAAAGGTGATATGGATGAAATTTCTTTTCTAGAATCTCAACACGTCTTTTATCCAGTTGAGACAGATTCTTTTCCCCATAGTCTTTAATCAGATCATATTTCTTTTTATCAGAATAAATCTCTACTATTTTTTTATATGCGTCATCAATCCCAAAATCATAACCGGTTGTAAATTGTGTCCATACCAACTCCTCATGATGAGAATCAGAATCTTGCAGTTCCCTGGCAATTTCAATAATCTTTTTCATTACAGATATTCTCCCGATGTGTAGTATTTCTGAGTTAATACATTAATAATTTTGAAGGAAATGAAATAATTAGAGAAATGGGTAGATCAAATTAATATTATAGAAACCAGACAGATCTTAACTATTTACATTATCTTCTAACTGCAGAAAATCTAATTTTTTATGTAAATCATAGTGGCTCTTCAGGTTTCTTCCACCTATTTTCAGCCGGTTTTATAATTCAATCGTATAAAAAAATACCACAATTTCTGATTTCACTCAAGCACATATAACCGGAATCAATATCAAGATATGGAAGGTTCAGGCTGGTGGTGAAGTCACTGTCGAAAAGGGAGCGGGTAGCTATTCAATAAGTATCAGATCAACCAATAATTCAATTTTTACAAAAATCACTTCTATATTAACCTATGTTAATGAAATCAGATTATTCTCAGAGTACATTCCCAAAAGGAGTATAAGTATGAACAATAATAGAGAATATTATCTGGATTGGATCAGAGTTGTGGTAGTTTTAATGCTTGTGCCCTACCATACAGCCGTTTCTTTTTCACATATTGGAAAAGGATATATCTACAGTCCACAACCTGCTGATACTATTTTCTATGTTTTACTCTCTGATTTTCTCAATCTCTGGTTCATGCGAATGCTATTCTTTATTTCAGGAACTGCATCATTAATAGCATTGAATAAAAGAAAAGAAAAAGAATTTATGATAAATAGACTGAAAAGGTTGTTAATTCCTCTAATATTTGTAATTTTAGTAATCGGACCTTGTTCCGGTTATCTTCTTGCTATAAACCAATACGGTTTTACAGGGAGCTTCCTCCAGTTCTATCCACTCTTTTTCATTGAACCGGCAAAATATCTTTTCTGGGCGCATATGTGGTTCTGCCTCTACCTTCTCATTTTCTCTTTCATTATCATTCCGATACATCTGCTGTTGAAGCAAAAACATGACCCTTTGGGAAATGTCAGTTGGTTTTTAAGCAAAGGAAATCATATTCTATACCCCATGGTTTTTATTGTCCTTTTCGAGATCCTGCTAAGGCCCAAATATCCGGGATACCAATCCTTCTGGGGAGACTGGGCCAATGTCGTGGTATATTTCTCTTTCTATTTCATGGGCTATTTCTCCGGTAGGGATACATGCTTTATCGTTGCTATTCACAAAAAGAGAATAACCTTCCTGGCCATAGCGGTTGTATCAACGGTTCTCCACATATATTTCAAGCGCATTTATTCAATTTCGACTTTATCATCGGCATTCTGGGGTACTGGAGCTTATTCGTGGGTCATGTTCTTTCTGGCCCATATTCGCAAATACGCCAACAGGGACAGCCGAACATTGCAATACCTTTCCCGAAGTTCTTTCTCTTTGTATATCTTTCATTACTTTCTTCTTTCCCTATTAAATTTCGTCCTCTTAAAAACAAGTTTAAATCATTACTTTATTTGGATCATCACAACGCTAGGCACCTATATTGTTTTTTATCTTCTTTATGAAATTATTCTTAAGAATGTGAGAGTTCTGCGATTTATAGGAGGAATCAAAACCTGATTCCTATATGACAGTTTCCAATAGAACTGATATATTGTGAATGTGGAAAAAGAATGGCTTGATCTTTGGCATGGAATACTGAAAGAAAGACAGATTCCTGTAGAGGAATGGTCTAGGTTTAAACAACTCATAAAAGTCATGAAACTAAAAAAAGGAGAATTTCTCATTCGCGAAGGCGATATCCCGGATAAATTGGCCTTTATCACTTCCGGGATATTCAGAGCTTATTATACGACTGATGGCGGCGATGAGAAGACAATAGTATTCAGAGGTCCGGGACGGCCATTATCCGCTTATAGCTCTCATTTGGAAAAACAAGAGGCCAAATTTACAATTGAAGCTCTCGAGGACAGTGCTCTTATCTATTTATCTATTCAAGATTTCGAGAGACTTCTCTCTGGACATCTCTTTTGGAAGGAGGAGACCGCAAAGTATTTCATGAGTCTCTTCATAGAAAAAGAAAAAAGAGAGCGGGAACTAATGTCCGACGATGGGGAAACTCGTTATAAGAAATTTCTCAAAGAATATCCAGGTCTGATTGATAGAATAAACCATTATCACATAGCATCCTACCTCGGTATAACTAATGTAAGTTTGAGCCGTATAAGAAATAAATAATTTCACCACTCTTTTATTTCTTTATAAATACAGTTATAAATAGATTTTTTTAAAAGGATCCAAGTCGCTTTTTTTCATCTGTATGTTTTCATACAATCCAAACCAGCTACGTATTTCTACAGCAAATTCCATAAAAGCATTGTATTTTGCTGTTATAATGTTTTTATCTACAACCAAGTCTTTTTCTGAATAATTATCCCGTGGGAAAGGATCTGTTATATCTGTTGATTTGAAATATTCCCGGTCCAATGTAGTAGTATAGCTCTTATCTCTCAATACGCCGGCTCTTGCTAAAAAGACAGGTCCGGCACAAATAGCTGAAAGCAGTTTGCTCTCGTCATTTAAATTCTGAATCAAATCTGACAGTTCATATGAGTCCGCTCGTTCAAATCCTCCCGGAATTATCAATCCATCCAGACAAGTACTATCCAATGCCTCATTAACAGTTATATCGGGGAGGTATTTTAAACAGGAACTGCTGGTAATTACCCTATCAGTCTCACCTATGGTTACAATTTTCTTACCGTTATTGCGGTCAAAAAGAGAAGAGCATGCAAAAGTTATTTCCCAGTCAACCATTGAGTCATAAATATAAACTCCTACACAATTCATAAAAATTACTCCTTAACTTCGAGTGAAAATGATTTTAGAATATCTTTCGCCCAATCTATTACATTTCTTTCATCAATTTCGGTGGGTGATCCGACTGCAGTAAATGCCTGCTCATATCTGTCAGGTTGGTGAATTCTCAGCCATTCTACTATATCAACCCTTTTATTCTCTCCTCTGCAGTGCCAGCTTTCTTTTATTATGACATTTTGTTCATCAAAGATCCTTTTAGCATTTTCAAGTAACTTTTCCGGTGAATATGAGGTCATCTGTGTTGTATGTGTAAAAAAAAGCGCAATTTCTCTACCGGAAAGAATTTCCCAGATTTTCGGATTCCGGAATTTCTCCGGGAGATTATCACCATGAGTGGGCATACCAATAAAAATATAATCATATCTAACTATGGAATCTGGAAAAACCTGAGATATATTAAATATATCTGCTTCAGGTTCAAAATGATTATAAATGTTTTGAGCAATTTTTTTTGTATTTCCTGTCTCGGAATGATATAAGATACCTATTTTCAAAATCTCTCCTGCAAATCTTTTTTTTATCTACTATATAATGTGAAATAAAGTCCCGGTATAGTAGATCGTCAGTAAAAATCGGCTAATTATCAATAATTTTTACGATTTTTAAATCAAATAATAGGTTTTAGACTGTTCTTTTAATTTTGTTTTGTTTTTGATTGGATATGTTCCGATATTTCGAAGGACATTCAGAGTAATAAGCTTTGAAATGCCGACTAAAGTGGGTTATATCTTTATAACCAACTCTTTCGGATATTTCCTGAATGGTACAACTAGTATTTATGACTATTTTTCCAGCAATTTGCATGCGGATATCAATAAGATAAGAGATTATGCTTTTTCCTACAGATTTTTTAAATATTTTTGATAATGTCGTTCTATTGGTTGAAAACTCTCTGGAGATATCATCAATAGTAATTTTCTGATAATAATTTGAATGTAGAAATAGAATAATTTCAGAAATGAATTCATCATTGGTTGCCATATCATCTTCAGGCTGGTTCTGTTCGATTTTATCGATATGTATTCGCCTGGTCAAAAAAAGAAGTTCCATTAAATAGGAACGACTTTTACAGGGCCAGTATGAATCCTCCTGATTCTGCAGAAGTTTCTGAATATTTGAAATCAGCTCTTTAATCCTAAGAAACTGTCTGGGAGCCAATTCCAGAATCTGTTCTTTCAGATCTTTATATTCCCAGAAAGGGGCCAGAGAGAAACTATTGCGGACAGTTTCCGGCGAAAATTTTATTCTATCCTCCATCTTTTCAAAATGAAAACTGCTATTGAGTATTTCCGGATGAAAAGTAATACAGATTATCTGAGGACAATTAGTATATTCAATCTTGTAGTCGGGATTCTCATCTATACACACTAAAGCAGGTGCATGAATGATTTCCGAGTTATTATTGGCCTGTATCCAGAATACTCCTTCAACAACAAATAATAATTTATACCTGTTTTTATTTGAAAAAATATTGGGATCTTTTTCAAATGATAAAACGTTGAGGGGTAATTTGATTCCAGGATAGTGTTTTACTCCTGAAGTGAAAAGTTCTGACGTATAAGTCTCCTTTTATAGTTTAATCTTTTTAATTTTGTTAGGAAAATTAGCTCTTGTAAAGATTTTTTCAGAAAACTGTTTCGTTTGGTTTGCCTCTCTCTTCTCACCAGTCCTTTTTTGAACCTTTGCGATCCCAGTGTCAATAATTATCCATTTGGCCTTGATATAATGTAGTAATGACACTATATTGTACTCATACAATAATGGAATTAGACAATATTCGGAGGTACTATGGAATTATCTAATCAAGAAGCTGCGCTTTTAGGGCTTCTCTCTGAGGAAGCAATGCATCCGTACAAGATCGAGCAGGAAGTTCAATATCGGGATATGCGGTCCTGGACAGGACTTTCCATGTCTTCAATCTATAAGTTGTTACGGAAACTGGAAAAGAACGGCTTGGTTCTACGGGAGAATAAGATCAGCGAGGAGAACAGACTTCAAAAGCTCTATTCCATCAGCCCCAAGGGGGCGAATGCTCTCAAAGTTAAGCTGGAATCTCTTCTGCGGGAACCGGAGCACATGCAATGGCAGGTGGATATTGGTTTATACAATTCAAACCTCCTGACCAGTGACATTCTTCAAAATTCCCTTCGGGAGTACCGTAGTGCATTGCAAAAAAAGGCTCAAGGCTACAGAGATCTGCTTCAATTTTTAAAAGACCACCAATGCGATCCCCACCGGTTTGAGGTGGCTAAACGTCCTGTTTTTCTCATTGAAGCCGAGATAGCCTGGGTGGATTCTTACTTACAGACCCTAAATTTAAGAGAAGGAGCCTATGAATGAGATCGATCCTTTTTTATTATTCCAACACGGGGAATACTCAATTAACCGTGGATTCGATTCAAAAGAGCTTGCCCTCTACCGATTTATGGGAATGGAAGGGCGGGGGATTCCCGGAATTAAATAATTATGAACTCATAGGCTTCGCTTTTCCTACATACAATCTTTCATTGCCACCTCAGGTTCGTACTAGGCTACAAGCACTCCCTCCTCTGGGTGGAAAACCAATCTTTCTATTGCAAACCTATGGCGTAATGCCCGGGAAGGCTGTGAAAGAAGCATGGGATCTCTTGAAAAACAAAGGAGCGGAGCTTGTTGCCTATCACCGGCTTTCTATGCCTGAAAGCTATCCTCCTTTTCGAAAGAAAGGCATTACTAATCAGAATCACCCGACGAATGAGGAAAGGGAGGAATTCAATCACTTTATAGAAGAGCTCAGCAGTTGGTGCGGTCCCAAAAACGGGAAGCCTCTAAAAATTAAACTCGGCTTTTGGGACTGGATTATTCCGGCACCGAAGGAAGGGAAAATTCGCAAGGATTTTGGAAAATTTCACGTGGAATCTCAATCGTGTTCCACATGTGGAGTATGTGCAGATAATTGTCCTGAAGGGGCTGTTTTATTAGATAGAAGCCCTCAGTTTCAAATGGATAGGTGCGCATTCTGTTACCGCTGTTTCAATCATTGTCCTCAAAAGGCCATTTCAACATCTGCGGTTAGTGCAGAGTATGCTTACCCCGAGCCGGGGAAAGATTTAAAGGAGATGTTTCTATGACCCATGAAAAAGTGCATGTTATTAAAGCCAGAACCCATAACCTGAAAGAGATTACCCTGGAGATTCCGAAACACAAGCTGGTTGTCTTTACCGGAGTATCCGGTTCGGGAAAATCTTCCCTGGTTTTCGATACTATATATACCGAAGCCCAACGTCAACTCATCGAAACCTTCAGTACCTTCGCCCGGGCGCGGATGCCAAAACTCTCCCGTCCAGATATGGAAGACATTCGGAATATCTCTACAGCCATTGTTATCGATCAGAAACGTATGGGCACCAACCTAAGGAGTACTGTGGGAACCGCCACTGAAATCATTACTTACCTTAGGCTTTTGTACTCGAGATTCGCCGAACCTTTTATTGGGCCTTCTTTCTATTTTTCCTACAACCACCCCGAAGGAATGTGTCCCCACTGTAACGGCCTTGGGCAGCGGATCAAAGTTGATCTAAATCGTTTTCTTGATATGGAAAAATCCATTCGGGAAGGAGCCATTACCCATCCCGATTTTAAAGTGGAAAACTGGCAGTGGGCGGAGCTGTTGGCATTGGATCTGTTTGATCCTGACAAAAGCCTAAAAGATTTCACCAGGGAAGAGCTAAATAAGTTTTTATACACCGAACCCATTCCCATCAATAAAAAACATGGAGCAGGAACCTATCGTAAAAATTTTGAAGGTCTGGTGAGAAAGATGGAACGAACCCTGGCCTCAAAGGCGGAATCTGAGGGAAAGGAAAATGGAAAGAATGCCTACCAACGGTATTTTATTTATTCCGATTGTGAATACTGCGGAGGAACCCGTTTGAATGAGCGTGCCCATTCTGTACACCTGAAGGGAGTGAGCTTACCCAAGCTATGCGATTGGGAATTAACCGAAGTAAAAACCTTCCTTAGTAAATTTGATGGAGAAAAAGAGGCCGCGGTTATTCGTAAAGCACTTTTTATATTAGAACATCTGGTTGAGGTGGGAGTGGGTTATCTCACTTTGAATCGAGCGGTAGCAACTCTTTCCGGTGGAGAATCCCAGCGTGTAAAAATGGCCCGGCAGTTAGACTGCACCCTTACAGACCTGATGTATATCATGGATGAACCTTCCATAGGTTTACACCCCCGGGATACCTACAAAATGTTGAACATCCTTCATAATTTAAAGGAGCAGGGGAATACGGTCTATGTGGTGGAACACGATCCTGATATTATCCGTCAGGCCGAATGGATCGTAGATATAGGACCTGAAGCGGGGAATCTTGGAGGAGAAATTGTTTACAATGGACCGGTTGAAGGGTTGCACGATGCATATAGCATTACAGGAGAATTCCTATTTCGTCCCCCAAAAGAGAATTTCCAAAGAAAGGAAGTAAAGGGATTTCTCGAAATCAAAAACGCTTCTCTTCACAACCTGAAGAAGGTTGATGTTTCCATTCCCAAGGGACTTCTGACCTGCGTGACCGGAGTGGCGGGAAGCGGAAAGAGCAGCCTCATTCACGGTTGTTTTATGAAGGATTATCCTGAGGCAGTATTAATTGATCAGTCCCCCGTGGGGAAAACCTCCCGGGCTAATCCGGCCACTTTTATTGGAATGTTTGATTCTATTCGAAAGATCTTTGCCAAAGAGACGGGAGAGCATGTTTCCCATTTCAGCTTTAACTCTAAAGGGGGGTGCCCGAAATGCAAGGGATCTGGCTTTATCTCCCTGGAGCTCCACTTTTTAGACGCGGTTAAATCAGTCTGCGATGAATGCGGTGGTTCAAGGTATAAGGCGGATGTACTGAAATTTCAATACAGGGAGAACTCCATAGTAGATGTGCTTGATATGACGGTAAATAAGGCTTTGGAATTTTTTACCCAGAAGGAAATAATAAAGCGGCTGCAGGTCCTGGCGGATGTTGGACTTGGTTATCTAAAGATCGGCCAGCCTTTAAGTACACTCTCGGGCGGGGAAGCTCAGAGGCTGAAGATTGCATCGGAGCTCCATAAAGAGGGAAATATTTATGTGATGGATGAACCTACCACAGGCCTTCATATGTCGGATATCCACAGGCTTTATGGAATCATTCAAAGCCTAACCGATAAAGGAAATACCGTGGTGATCATCGAACATAACCTGGATATCATCAAACAGGCCGACTGGATCATCGACATGGGACCCGAAGGCGGAGCCCGGGGCGGTGAAGTCCTCTTTCAAGGGCGACCTGAGGATTTGCTTAAGGAGCCCCTATCTTATACAGGAAAGTATTTGAAGGAATATTTATTGTAGGCTCTTCTGTCCCCTCTTAAGAAGAAAAGAAACAGATTTGCCAATACAATTATCATGTGAATCGATATTTCAAAAAAGATGATTCGCAGTGAATGTTCAGTAATTCTAAGATATACAAAGCTCAACAAGTGGTCTAAAATTGCTTCATATCAAGGAGGCAAACAATGGAATTGGTCAAACCGACAGTGCAGTACAAGAAATCATATCTCAAACTGGTCGATGAATTTGGAAAGGATTCTGAGAAAACAGCGCCTTTCGTTATAGAAATTGACAATTCCGATTGGGACCTCTTCATGGACACAATGCGCGATATGGAACAAGGCTACAATCTCCGCAAGGGACTAGTCCCGTGTATCACTTACTGGATGATTGATGACAACGAAGAAGTCGTGGCTGTGACGAACATTCGAACAAGGTTAAACGCCAAACTCGTCAGATCGGGAGGTCACATCGGTTACGGAGTGAGACCGTCAAAACGGAAAAAAGGGTACGGCAAAGAGATACTACGCTTATCAATGCAAGTGTGCGCGCAATTGGGCATACATGATGTAATGGTTACATGCGATCCCGAAAATAATGGTTCGAGGAAGATAATCCTTGCGAACGGAGGGACTTATGACTCCACGGTTACAACAGAAGGGGAAAAGTATGAGCGCTACTGGATCTTCATCTAAAAATAAGCTTTACAGAGTGACGACAATAGACCAAATCCACAGCATCGCCGGAATGGGCAAACCATCGAATCCATTGGTTACCATAGTGGATTACGGGAGCATCACTATAGATAAGGCACCTGAATCGGGACGTTTCGCATGCAGTTTCTATGGAGTCCATTACAAAAAGAATTGCCGCTTCTCCTATGGTAGACAGGATTTTGATCATCAGGAAGGGAGCCTTCATTGTACAGCACCTGATCAGATAATTGAATATGACCGCGATGACGGCAAAGAAAAAGCCGAAGGATGGGGCTTGTTTTTTCATCCGGAGCTAATCAGGGGAACTTCACTGGGAGAGAAAATAAACAGTTACGGCTTTTTCGGTTATGACGAATACGAAGCCCTACATCTCTCTGATGAGGAAAAGCATAAGCTCGAAGTTCTGGCCCATCAGCTCAAAAAAGAGATAGACACCTATACGGACGCCCACTCACAGGATATAATCGTCTCTTCAATCGAACTCTGCCTTAACTACTGCGGCCGCTATTACGACAGGCAGTTCCACACAAGATCCGCGGGAAATCGAGATGTTCTATCCAGGTTTGAGCGATATCTCTTAGAATATTTCGCTTCTGATGAAGCGATCAGGAAAGGTGTTCCTTCTGTGCGCAAATGTGCCGAGCAAATGAACCTCTCAGCCAACTATTTCAGCGACATGCTCAAGAGCGAAACAGGCAAAAGTGCCAGGGAGCATATTCAATTTCATCTGCTCGAAAGCGCCAAGACCATGCTCATCGGCACTGATCTTACTGTTGATGAAATCGCCTTCAGGCTGGGATTTGAGTACGCCCAGAACTTCAGCGCGCTGTTCAAAAAGAAAATCGGGATACCACCATCCCAGTACCGGGCCGGGTAAAACTGTTTAAAACTAAAAAATCAAGGAGACTCAGTTTATGAAACAATACAGGATAAATGCCATCGCAGCGGGAGCTCTATTCATAATAACCATGGGACTTGGCATGTACGATGCCTATTCTGTCGAACCGCGACTCGCAGTATCACTTGGCGAAATTCTTACATTTGACAGTCTGATACTCCAGGGAGCTTTTGCCGTATTTGCCATGGCCATAGGAATTGTCGGCATTGCTCTGGCTCTATATCCTGTGGTCAAGCGTCAAAGTGAGACAATTGCAATTGCCTATGTGAGTTTTCGTATTATCGAGTGTATACTGTTGCTTATCGGCCCCTTAGTCTATCTATTTCTGATCACAGCGGCAAAAACGGGTGGAGAATATATGTCGAGCGAGCTGATTACCCTCGCAGCTCAAACCAAAAATGCCGGCTATCAATTGGCCATGATCATCTTGGGATTTGGCAGTCTTTTCCTCTGTTATTCCTTCTATAGATCAAAAGCGATTCCCAGGTTCCTATCCATTTGGGGTTTCATCGGTTATACTCTGCTACTCCTAAGCGCCGTACTGGATTTATCGGGCACCATCGATACGACAGGATCGGGGATTATTCTCTATATCCCTGGAGGATTATGGGAAATTATCGGATTTCCCTTATGGATGTTCACCAAAGGATTTAAATAATGTGTATAGGGGCTGGTGGTTTTTCTTCAGCTCATCTGCGAATCTATTGATGAATTACTATGATAAGGTTGAATTAGGATCGGAATTTGGCTATCAAAACAGAAAAATAGTTATCAACTCTTCGAATTAGAGCTATTGGTTAGCAACAATATTTTTTTAAGAATAGATTACTTCTTAACAAAACAATTAAGGAGTAAATATTATGAAAAAAAATGATTGGATATTCGTTTTTCCACTTATTCTGGCTCTGACCGCCATCGCCTCTTTCCTGAGTATTAATAATCCGGAATTTTATTACAGAGATTCTATAATTATCGCGGTAAAGAGTCACAATCTTGATTTGATAAATTTGTGCATCATCGTCCCGATAGGGTTATTTATGTTTATAAAAGCCCGGAGGAGATCTTATGGAGCAGAATTATTCATATTGGGGATAATGGCTTATCTCGCGTTTATGTTCGGGTTCAATGCATTGAGTTTACATTTTAATGAGCTATTCCTGATATACACTGCTCTTTTCAGCCTGAATGTATATGGCATCATTTTCGGATTCGCTCATGTTAAACGATCTGGAAACTATCGGGAGAAATCAAAAAAAATCATATTCTCCGCAATTTTTTTGTTGTTATTTGCCGTGACAGCGTATTCAGCCTGGTTGATCGAAATCGTTTCATCAATAATTCATAATTTGATACCGGAAAGCATTACCGGAATGGGTTTGCCAGTCAGTGTTGTCCATGTATTCGATCTGGTATTTGCCCTTCCCGCAATAGTCATCGGAGCTTTTTTGCTTTTAAAAGGAAAGACATCGGGATTGATCATTTCATCGATTATGGTGACCTTTGTGTTTTTTGTTTGTATCGGCCAATTGGGGATGGAATTGGCGTTGCTCTTCCAGGGATTTCACGTCGATGAGGGGATATTGTATTCCATGTATATTTTGACTCCCTTGAGTGTATTCCCCATGTTGACTTTGTTTAAAGCCTTGTCTTCTATCGACAAAAATCAGTTGTCATATCGATGAGAGAATAGGAGATAAAAAATGAACAAATTTAAGAAAGGTGCAATTATTTTAGGATTAATTATAATAGTGATGATTTTTTTTGTATTTTTTTACAACAATGAATATTCCGGCTTTCAATACATCAAACCGGGTATAAAAGAAGATACAAAATATAGTTATGGATTTCAATCGACTAAATTAATAAAAGCGGTTGATGGAAGCAATATTGAAGCCTGGTATTATACTCCAAAACTCAGAAGTGATTCCGTTATTATAATGACTGGAGGAATGGCTGCAACAAAAGAAGATGGACTTGAAAAGTATGCCCTTTACTTTATGGAAAGTGGATATTCTGTTTTATTATTTGACTATAGAACATTTGGTGGATCCGAAGGTATGCCCAGGCATTGGTTAGATATGGGAAGACAATTGGACGATTTCACGTCAGTAGTGACCTTTGCAAAAGAAATTTTAAAATTTGACTCTATCGCATTATGGGGTAGTAGTTACTCAGGAGGAATTGCCCTTACCACAGCAGCAAATAATATAGCTGATATAGATTGTGTTATTTCACAAGTTTCATTCATCCGGAATCCAGAGGAGTTTGAGACGAATCCTGGATTAATGCTTAGGTTTTTGCCTTGGCTGTTAATAGATTCTGCAAGATTAAAAATTAATAATACTTTCTCTTTAAATCTTGAGCCGATTTATGTTCCTGCATTTGGAAAACCAGGAGAAAATGCATTCCTGGTAAGTAGTGAAAGCCCTTCTATAGATTATTTTGAAAACAATAAGGCAAATCCAGAATCTGTTTATTGGGATAATCTTCCAAAAGAATACAGGGGAGGTTGGGAGAACAAAATACTAATCAGAGGCCTTATTGGTTTTGAGGATCAATATTTACCAGTAAACAATATGGAAAAGATAATGTGTCCAGTATTTTTATTAACAGCTGAAAACGATATGACAGTACCGGCAAAATACATAAGAGAAGCATATGAACGTATTCCTCATAACAATAAAAGGATATCTACATTCGATTGTGGGCATTTTGATATTTATATTGAGGATAACTATACCAGAGCGGTAAAAGAGCAAATAGAGTTTCTAAATGAATACCTTTAGAAAAAAAGCGGCTTTCGTGATCGGCAATCCAGTATTCGTGTACACCTTCTCTTTCATAAAGTCTGAACTTTTCGTTGAGGTCTTTTTTGATATGTAGGGAGAGAAAATCTCAATCACCATCTGTTGTAGACATCTTCGGCAAATCCCAGAAAATTGTCCAGAATCAGCTTTTCTCCGCTATCGAGGATTGCCAATCCTGAAAATCGACCGAAAACCTGGTGCTGAATGGATTTTATAGCCAGAAGATTTACTTCTGAATATCTATCGACTGCAGGAGTAAAATCCATTTCAAAACGCCCGTCATTACTGGTAAACCGCCATGGCTTCATATAGTCTTCCCCATCGACTACGAATTGAATCTCATCCAGCTTGTGAGCGATTCCTTTGTAAAACAGCATATTTTCCGAAGCAGGAGACCTGTCAGAAAATCCATATCCCAAATTGAATCCGAAGGGATTTCCATTCAGCAGACCGCTGGCTGAACCCCAGTACCATCGGTTTGTATAAGTCCATACTCCCCGTCCCCAGTCTAGGCCACCTGAATCCTTCTCCCTGTTAAAATTGTATTCACTTTCTCCGGTCCGGACAATCCCCGATGCCGACATACAATTGATTTTTCGGTTGTAGTAAAATCGTCGCCTGTTCTCTTTCCATGAAGTGGCGATATTCATGCTTTCCAGTTTCTCAGGTTGCTCCAGGGTTATCTGTCCGTTCAATCCGATCCCCTCACCGGGAATTGTTATTTCCGGTGCTCCGAATGTCAGTATTCTCTTCCCGTTGTGCGCTTCGAATTTGAGTGATAGTTTTTTACTGTTAAACTCCATTAAATCTGGAGACTCTCCAGTGATTTTCCCTCTCGATAGAGGAGAGATAGTATCTATCTGGGTGAAGGTGTTCTTCTCAAAATCCAACCAGCACATAGCCATCAGTCCCGCATAACCGAGATCGCTTATAGTAAAGGTTATTCCTTTTTTTAGATCATCAGAGAGGATGTAATAATAATCCCACTCTTTGATCATAAACCATGGAGCTTTTATTTTTTTACGGTGATATTGCCAATAGGGGAATCGGGCCCATCCCTGTTGAGTTATTTCTCCCCGTTTATCAAGTAAATCCTTTTGCGATGTGATCTCTATCTGCTGGCTCATAAAAGACCTCTCTTAGAATTATCTTATGATGGTTTGCCGAAACCGGCAAGCTTTCAGTTCTTCCGGAAATATTTGACATATTTCCGGATAACCTGTTCAATTGAGATATGAAAATAGATCGTCTCCTGGGAATCCTGGCTCAACTCTCTGAAAAAAAATCAGTTTCAGCACCTGAGCTGGCCGAACGCTTTGAAGTCTCCCGCAGAACCATTATCAGAGATATCGATGCTCTCGACAGAGCGGGATTTCCCATCGTCACAAAACAGGGCTGCGGCGGCGGAATTTCATTAATGGAAGGCTTTCACTTTGATAAGAAACTTGTGAAACGGGAAGAGATGCTGAATATTATTACAGGTTTGAAAGGGCTCGAAAGCGTGAGCCGATCTCCCCGTATTGAACTCTTTCTCAAGCGAATCGGTATGGAGAGTGAAAGTCCGATCTCTATTGATCTCGCATCTCATTACCGGGACAGCCTTACACAAAAGATAGAATTGCTCGATCGGGCCGTTAAAGAGAGTCATAACATCAGATTTAATTATTACAGTAAAAAGGGTGAGAACAGAAGAGTTGTTGAGCCGCGCCGGATCGTTTACAGGTGGTCTGACTGGTATCTTCTGGGCAGATGCAGGGATAATAATGATTTTCGATTATTCAAACTGAATAGACTCTGGGAACTCGAATTAACTGATGAATTGTTCACTCCTGAACCCATTTCTCAGGACCGCGACGATCGCGCGATTCTCTTCACTGATTCAGAATCCTATGAAGTGCTCTTTGATCGTTCTGTGAAATACCGGCTTGTTGAAGATTACGGTCCCGATTCGTTTGATATAAAAGAGGATGGATTGCTCCACTTCTCCGGTGGATATTCCAACAGGGAATTCATTGTTAGCTGGTTGCTCAGCTTTGGCGATAAGGCACAGGTCATATCTCCTCAATCTCTAGTGAACGAGATGAGAGAAATATCAAAAAAAATGATGAATCGGTACAGTGAGTTTTAAACATGACATATAGCTGTCCTGTTTCCTGCAGTATAGTGGATTATACAAAGGAGTAAGTACTATGAAACCGGATATTATTGCCAAAGCAAATTCAATTGTGAACAACTGTGAAGAGGGGTATTTCTCTGTCATCAACAAAAAGGGTTACCCCGAGACTGCGACGAGATCCAATATAAAACCAGATGGGATTCGCTCATGTTATTTTTCCACAGGCAGTGACGCTCCCATGTCCCTTTCGATCAAATCGGAAAGCAGGACCAGCGTCTGTTTCCGAAAAGGCCAGGACAATGTGACTCTCATCGGTGAATCTGTTGTTGTCGAGGATATGAAAATCAAAAAAGATCTGTGGATTGATTGGTTTATCAATCATTTTCCCGGCGGTCCTGAAGACCCTGCCTATTGTGTTGTCCATTTTGAAACGAAAGAGGTCTCCCTCTGGATTGATCGGGAACAGGTGAATTTCGAATTAAGAGATGTTCTGAAAGTACAATCGGCTTGCGGGCTGCTCTGCGATTTCTGCAACTTCAAAGAGTCACAGAATTGCAAGGGCTGCCTATCCACAGGAGGAAAACCCTTTTACGGCATATGTCCCATTGCTCAATGCTGTATTGAAAAGGGATTGGAGCATTGCGGTCAATGTGATCAGATGCCCTGTGAGAAACTGAAGGAATATTCCTGCGGAGAAGGTGAGCACTGTGACAATCCGAAAGGATCCAGGCTGAAAGTTCTTGGTATGTGGCTGCCACAGAAATAATCAGACTCAATTACTTCATCTCTGATCGGCATCATTTCTAATGGAGAAATTATATGCCTGTTCTGATTTATTATTCCTGAAGAAAATCTCAGATTATTTACGCTTTTCTATATGCCAGCATTTATGGATTTTGCTGTTCTTAAAATCTTCGGGAATAGTCTCATCTGAAATATTTGTAACAAATCCCCTGTCTCTCACTTTCAGATCAATTTTAAAATCCTGATAATTAGTTGAAAAAATCAAAAATCCTCTTTTACTGAGTAGAGAGAGAGATTTATTGATCAGTTCAATATGATCTTTTTGTATATCAAGCTTCTTCTCCATCTTTCTGCTGTTGGAAAATGTCGGAGGATCGAGAACAATGAGATCCCATTTTTCTTTCTTCACTATGGATTCGTCAAGAAATTTAAAAACATCTGAGCTGATAAAAGTATGTGAAGCCGATTTAAAGTGATTCAGTTCCATATTCTCTTTTGCCCAACGGAGATATACATTAGACAGATCTACAGATGTTGTCGATGCTGCACCACCGGCTGCAGCAAAAACAGAAAAAGAACCGGTATAACAAAAGAGGTTCAGAACTTTCCTTCCTGATGAATTTTCCCGGACAAGAGCCCTTGTATCGCGATGATCGAGAAATAATCCCGTATCGATATAATCAGAAAGATTGACTTTGAAGGAAAGCCCATATTCATTAATTATATCAGTAACACCCTGGGCTGAGTATTTTGTATATTGTTCTCCGTCATTCAATTTAGACCTGTATTTCAAAAAAATTCGGTCTTCCGGGAAATAAAGAGATTTTCCGGCAGCCTCTGCGAGTTTCTGAGAATCTCCGAGAGAGAGAGATGCCACACCTTTCTGTTCATAGTGGACAATGTGAAGAAATTTATCATAGATATCAATTGTAAAGGGAAGGTCACCGATGTCTTTATTGTAAACCCGATAGCAGCTTATGCCATTGCTACCTGCCCAACTCCTCAAATCACTGTGTTTCTTTTTCAGCAATCTGGTGAATTTTAAAAGTTTCTGTTCGGTCATTATCCCTCCTCTAAAGAAAAAAAAGCACCGATCGGTGCTTTTTTTATATTTCCGCTATCTCTTTCATAGCTTCAATTGCTTCATCTTTAGCTTTGACTTTTGTTTTTTTAACCGCTTTAGTAATGATATTCATCCATTGTTTTTCCGGAAGTTCATCTTTCATCTCTTCGAGCAGGAACAAGATCTCATCACTCATTTCGAGGTTATAGATTTTTTCAGTATCAAAAAAAAACAATTCGTGAAAGGCATTGATAAAATCCCCGACACTTCTACTTTCTTTAGTTGTTCGACGATCGAGCATTTCCTGCTTTTTCTGAGATCTTTTCAAATCTCTGTTTCTTCTTTCTATATCTGTACTTTTCATATGAAAACCCTCTGTAATTATTAGGTCTGTTTAATTCCGTCGATAATATACTAAATAAGGGGATTGGATTTCAACTACCTGAAACGGAACTTTTCTAATATCCTTTGTTTAAAATATCACTTCCGTTGTGAATTCCCCACAACCACTGATCCTGATCACCAATTAATGTGGCCGCGACCATGGCTTCATTATAAGTAATCTCATCGGTCCAGCTTTCGAAAATATTTTCTGTCTTGTGAATTCTTATGACATAATTTTCTTTATAATATTCGACTAACTCATCATGCCAGAGTTCATCATTCCTGTAAAATCCACTGACCATATTAATCAGGTTGTCATTTGCTCTTTCAATAGAGAAACTGATATTGAGTCCATCTTTGCTGAGTGAGTATAGGATTTTACCATTCACTTTCTCTTCATCGAGTAAAAAAAAGCCGTTTATAATTTTTTCAGCATTTTCCTTTAAAACAACAACCGCTGTCAGGAAACCGTCTTCCTCTCCATTTTTCACTTCCAGAGTTTCCGAACGTGCAAAAGCCGCTTTCTTGACTGAAACGATCACTCCCCTATGAATGCTCTTACCGAACAATCCATCATCGAATTCGTCATATATGCTGACTACAGGTTCCTCTGCAAAGAGAGACGTTGAGATGATAATACATAATAAAAAGAATAATAATTTCTTCATAATTCCTGCCCTATAAAAATGACCTCGGAAAATCCTCCATCTATTAATATCCTTTCGATCAGTTCCCGGCTGTTATTTTCTGCATTTTTCAGAATTCCCAACTGGATGACCTTTTCCTGAATCAGCGGATTGAGAAATTTCACAAGATCTCTCCATTGAACCGGCGTTAACTTCGCATCGGGGAAATTATCGCTATCAGGTTTCCTGTCTTCTATATAATAATCTGTAACTTCAACTTTCGGAATACATAATGATATAATTTTTTTATCATCTGCCGACTCCTCAATACTAATATACTCATCAATTATCTGATTTTCAAATAGTGAGGGATTCTCAAAAACAGTTCCTGAGATATTTATCCCTGCTTTTACAACTGCTGTTAGAACTATGAATTCATATGTATTTACTGCAGGATCAAAACCGGCATTCAGACATGACTGATAAATTGCCATTTCATCGTCCATCTTCTCATCAAGGGCATAACCCATTTCAAAAGCTTCCTTTACAATCCACCAATCAAATTCTCTTTCAGCAAAATCAAATGGGAAAATCAGTTTGACCCTGTATTCCGAAGTGTTTAACTGGTAGAGATCTCCGATCTCTTCGGCTATAGTAAATGCTGAATGTTTCTCAGACTTGAAAAATGATAAATCAGAAAAAGAAAACCCTGTTATAAACCTGTCAAAGAATACAATCGCAACAAAGAGAAATACGATGAACAGCAGTAATAATAATAGGTGATTCCTGATCTTCAAACTATTCATCCTTTTTCTTTGATACAAATTTGATTTTTTGGATTCCACTCTGTTTTAAAAAACCGGAAATCAATCTCTGGAGATTTTTATCGGCACGTTCCAGAATCCCGCTTCTAAGAGCATCTTCCTCAATTCTCTTTTTTTCATCAAAGATAATATTGAGATAATCACTCTGTTTCAGTTTCCCGAATCTCTGAAGAGTAAAATATTCTTCTATTGAACCTTCGTCGGCATCAATACTCAGTATCCCGGGATAGGGATAAGAAATCTCAACTGTGTTATTGCCCACATTGATTTCGAAACCATGAGAGAAATCGACACCGGCTGTAACGATATAATTGATTGTAAATAGAGAGCGTTTGTCCACTATGAGATTTTCTTTAATTTCCGTGTAAATTACATTTCTGTAAATCTGTCTAGCAGTGACCAGTTCTTCAAGATCTCTTATCCTGTCGGAGTATTGCTCAAGTGTTCTGTCCCGAAGATTCAATGACAGAAAAAATATCAACAAAGTTGAAAGGATAATAAGAAGAGTAACAAATAGAAGTGTTTTGTTTATCTTAACCTGCATCACGTCCATTATGTAATATATTTCACAATGGTGCAAAAGAATTAAACTCTAAATATTGGACAATCCCTCTAATACATATTCATATTGTTCTCTGTAATCTCCACCGTATTCCAGTTTTGTCTCTCCTGAATCAAGTAAGCTCTGGATTTCTTCTTTCAGTTCTATCAGCCGATTATAACAAGCCGGGCATATCCTGGGATCCTGATTCAACAATTCCGGAATAGAGCCTTCTGTAAAAATAATCAGAGATTCCAGTTTCTGGAACATATTGTTAAAACCGTAACCTTCAAGATTTTTGGAAACTGAAAATTTCAATCCACGGCTGATTGTTTCATCTAATCCCGATAATTCAGAAATATTGCAGTTCTGTTTCACATAAGACAGAATGGAGCAGGCAATCTGTGTCGGAAAGAAAACAAAATCCACTTCATCTTCTTCGTTAATTTTGTCTTCCGCTCTGTGAACAGGCCAACTGCCATTTTCTTCCTGATGATTTATAAGAGATTTACTCAAAGCGATCAGCTCTTCAGAAGTATAGTCTTTATGGGGTATTAAACCGTTTTTCAACGCTTTCAATATCAACCTAAGATTCCCGGTCACAACTGACATATTTTCGTAATCATCATCAGCTGACTTTTTGAATTCCTTCATTAAAACCATACACACACCTTATCTATAATTATTTATCGTATTTTATATTATATGAATATTCTCATTAATAATATTCAAAAAAAGATGAATTTACCCTGAAATTGAAAAGCAGAAGAGTTCTAATAACAGGGCAAATGCTCTTTTTTTACTATTTTTTCAGTGGATAACCATTTTTTTCAAGAGTTTCCATTACGGATTTCTCGGAATTACTTATGACTTCACCACTAAGGGTCTTTTCCCGATCACTGAAAGTCGTTCTCACTGTTACAGCTTTTTTATCGTTATCCATAAAATAAACATCAACAATTTGAACTTCATCCAGTTCTTTCATTTTCAGTTTATTGAGAACAGAGATAATTGATGCTACAGGTTCTTTACTATCAGTAACGACAGTACAGTCAAAAATTGATGACGGAAATCTCGAAAGTGATTCATATTTCGTTTTATCTTTGATCTGCCTTGTTTCAAAATCTGTGACATCTAGAATAGCAATAGACAGATTACCTTTTATCTTTAAATCTCTGCAGACAATAGGATGAACAGAAGTAATAAAACCGGCTACTTTACCCATGACCTGGAAATTGAGAGTTTCATTGGGGTGAAGACCTTTCCAGTCAGCATCAACATAGGGATTAACTGATCTGTAATCGGGTCGGGACATTTTTACTTTCAAATTGAGAAACCTGAACATATCGTCAAGGTTATTGAGAAGATCCATAAATGGAGATTCTTTCTTTGAAAACCAGACTAGTCCGATCTGACTTCGCTCAGTTGAAAATTTCTTCTCATCTGGCAGATAACTTCTTCCCACTTCAAACAATCTGAATGAGCTGTTGGTTTTCTGATTCAATGCTGCTGCCTGCAGAAGTGATGGGATCAGAGAAGGTCTCATCCTATCTGATTCAGGTGAAGTAGGATTAGCCAAAACCAGCTCTTCATTCAACTGGGACCAAGAAGCTTTTTTCAGAAGTTTCTCTCCAACCATAGGATAGGTGAGAACTTCATGAGCCCGCGCTCTCATCACAAGGAAATCCTGAACATTTCTAGTCATCTTTTTTGCACTTGAGAGACGTACAGCGGAAATAGTATTGAGAGGAGATGTGGGGATGATGTTATCATATCCGATAATTCTTCCTATCTCTTCTATAATGTCTGCATCACATTCAATGTCTTTTGTCGCCCTGTATGAAGGAACAGTTATAGATAGAATATCCTGTTTTTCTATAACATCGAACTCAAGTGATTCCAAAATAGATATAATACGGGATGTGTCCAGTTTTTCACCCAGAACCCGGCAGATGTGGTCTGCTGAGATTTCCAGCACGAGAAGTGCTTTCTCATCTAAATAACCATCTTCGACGATGGAACCGACAACTTTTGCATCGGGGCAAAGCTGGAGTACAAGATCGAGAGCTCTTAAAAGAGTCTGCTTGTTCTGTCGACTGTCGAGACATTTCTCATATCGCTGCGAGGCATCTGTTCTCAATCCCAACCTGGACGAAGTCATACGGATTTCCGAATCCTTCCAATTGGCTGTCTCAATAAAAATTCTGCTCGTGCTTTCTTTAACACCGCTCTCGAGACCTCCCATTATCCCAGCGATACTGGAAGATCTTTCGGCATCACAAACCAGGGTATCAGTTGGAATAAGCTTTCTTTCGACTTCATCAAGAGTAACAAATTCGGTGTCATCACCTGCGCGTCGGACAATGATCTTTCCACCTTTAATTGTATCCCTATCGAATATATGCAGAGGATGCCCCAGCTCGAGCATTGCGTAATTTGAAATATCCACAATATTGTTTATGGCTCTGAGACCGCAGGCTTCCAGTCGTTCCTTCATCCAGTCAGGACTGTCCTGAACAGTCACATTATCAACAGAAATTCCCGAAAATCCCAAACACGATGTATCGGGATCAACATCTATAGTTACAGGAGCTTTATCAGAAGAAAATTTTTCATATAAGTCCTTCTCCCATTTTTCATTGTAAGGATACTGCAATTTCTCACCAAAAACAGCGGCGAACTCTCTAGCCATTCCAAAATGGCCCCATAAGTCGGGACGATGAGTGAGTGATTTATTGTCAATATCGAGTAGTACATCTCTTTTTTTCCCCAGATACTCGAGCATTGTCTGTCCGACAACAGCATTTTCGGGAAGTTCAGCAAGGCCGCTATCGTCAGAACCTATAGAGAGTTCTGTTTCACTGCAGAGCATACCTTCAGACATTACCCCTCTGATTTTTTTGGGAACCAGAGTGAATCCTCCGGGAAAAGAAGTGCCGATCGGAGCATAGGGAACCTTCAGTCCCGGTTTAACATTGGGAGCTCCGCAAACGACTTCTCTGATCCCTTTCCCTGTCTCGAATTTGACGAGGTGAAGGTGATCCGAATCGGGGTGGTCATTTACTTCTGTAATCTGAGCTACAGAGACATTATTCAATAACTCGCCAGTGAGCAGAACCTCTTCCACTTCACATGTAGCCAGCGTGAATTTCGTTGCCAGTTCATCTGATGAGATATCCGGTATATTTACAAAGTCTTTAATCCAGTCTATTGATACTATCATTTTGTTTATTCCTATTAATAAGATTTGAACTGAGAGGTAAAGGCAAGGTTGCCGCTGTGAAGATGACGGATATCGTCAATTCCATACCTCATCATAACCAGTCTGTCCAGACCGAGTCCGAATGCGAAACCATTGTATTTATCCGTATCAATTCCACCGGCTTTAAGAACGTTGGGATGAGTCATACCGCAGGGCAGCAATTCTACCCAGCCAGTTTGCTTACACACAGAACAACCTTTGCCACCACAGATCAAACACTCTATATCGAGTTCAAAACCAGGTTCAACAAATGGGAAGAATCCAGGGCGTAGCCTTACATTCACATCTTTCTTAAAGATCTCACTGAGCAGCGTTTTCATAAAGAAGATCAGATTGGAGACAGAAATATTCTCTCCGACCATCATCCCTTCGAGCTGATGGAAAACGGCTTCGTGAGAGGCATCGAGAGCTTCACATCGGAAAACTTTTCCAGGACCTACAAATTTAAAAGGTGGTTTATTCCCTTTCATGCCCCGAACCTGTATTGTAGACGTATGTGTTCTGAGCAGATGTTCCATATCCTTAAACCAGAATGTATCCTGCATATCTCTCGCAGGATGGGTTGCAGGGATATTAAGAGCTTCAAAATTGTGAAATTCATCTTCAATATGTGGACCGTCAAGAATATCAAAACCCATTGAAAGAAATATATCTTCAATTTCTCTCTGAACGATGGTCACCGGGTGATAACCGGCACTGTTCATTCCGAAATCCCGTACGGAATCTCTATGACTGATGTCCTGCCAGTTCTTTTCCAGTTTTTCATTGATTTCGTCTATTTCCAGTTGTGAAAGTTTGTTATCAATGGCGTCCTGAATCTCAATTTTGTAATTGTTTGATCGTATACCAAGTTCTTTTCTGTCTTCAGGAGCAGCATCTTTCAGGCTTTTAAGGATGATATTGAGTTTCCCTTTTTTCCCGAGATACTCTGCCTTCAAATCGAAAAGAGACGCTTTTTTCTCAACCGATTCAAGGGAGGATCTGAATTCATTAATTAGGTCTTCTAGTTTCTGTAGCATATGCAACCTCATTCGGGGCTTCGAGCCCTTTGAAATTTTACTCGTATTAAATCCACAAGCAGAGATTTGGTCCTGACTCATCAAGGCGGAATCGTGATGAGCAGCACAGTGTACATGAGATGCGATACTAGCAGCATCGAACATTTCACTACATGAGCAGCGCAAGAGCGAGTCCAACGCAGAAGCAGGGTCAAAGATCGCTTGTGGCAAAAAAAAACCGCAACCGTTTACTCTATAAAGAGCAACCTGTTGCGGTGTTGTTTACACAGTTTAATACCCAGGCGCTCCTCAATTTCTAAAAAAGAAAAAAAATGAGTAGAAGCTAAAACTTGTAAAAACAAATAATCTGGATTTCATATATGAACTTATTATATCTATAGTTAGAATATTGTCAATTATTGCGCAGATAGTGCTGAACTTTTTTTAAATCGACTCTCAATTTTACAAATGCCCGGTTATTACCGGCGTCAACGGAAAACGAGGGGATATCCCGGAGTAGAACTTCAGCTTCTATAAGTCTCGGTTTATTAAACTCTTCCGGTTTCAAAAGATTTTCCAGGGCGACCCGAATGCCGTCATTTACAGCATTTACCCGGCTGTCTTCACTGTAAAGAGGATATCTGCCATATGCGGAAGCAGACTCAAAAACACCGCTGTTCCAGTACTCGATTCTTCTCTGCTGATGGGTATCAAGCCTGTAGCGAATGAATAAATGATAATAGTTATTTTCCAGATATGTATCATAGGACTCAAGCTGCGGATCTCCAAATTCGATTTGAGCAATGGGATTGACTTCCAGATATCGATCTACAGAACGGCTTATATCTGAAGGAGTATAAACAACAGTGTATCCGTAAATCATCCCGGAAAATAAGCGGCGGGCTTCCTCAAGCAGTGTACTAATAAGTTCTGTCTCATAATCATCAGTGATTGTATCTTCAAACTCATCAGCACTGATACCGGGAAAGGGATTGCTTCTCATATCGATATTCAGGTTATAGATAAACTCACCGTAAAGATATTCTTCAGCAGAAAGAGAGAGAGAGATTAAAAATAATACTGATAAAAATAGGAATCTTCTATTCATTGAGTTTACTGCCAGGGAGATTTTCCCGAGTCCCTGAATGCGGTGATTGGATTCAAACCAATTCTGATTATAAAATATAGAAAGGCTATCCCAAAACCTGCAAGGTGAGTCAGATGTCCGATTCCACCATTAATACCGAAAATCTCCTGAAAGAGTTCAATTGCAGTAAAAAGCAATACCATTACCTTTGTTTTTACAGGAATAACAAAAAAGAGATATACAATGGCATTGGGAAAATAGACAGCAAAAGCGAGCAGTATTGCGAATAATGCCCCTGAAGCACCAACAAGAAAAACATTATAACCGACAACAATGTAAAAAATAAGAGAAAAGATTCCCGAAAGGATTCCGCTTACCATATAGAAAGTCAGAAATTCCCAGCTTCCCATACGATGCTCTAACTGTGGTCCGAAGAAGAAGAGACCGAGCATATTGAAAATGATATGAGACATTCCACCATGAGTAAACATATAAGTCACAGGTGTCCATAAAAACTTATACTGAATAAACGTTGCGGGATTCAATGCGAGATACAGTGTAGCTCTGGGAGAAACTCGTGTAATAAAAAAGATGAAAACATTAATTCCAATTAAAATAAATGTGATATTCAGGTCTCTGTGAGGGAATGGTTTCCTGATCCCTTTTGATTGATTAAACATACTTTAAAATACGGTTATATTTGAAAAAAAGCAAGTTTGCTACTGAACAGAAAACAATCGGAAGCTCCTGTATGGAAGTTCTTCTACAAGGATTTTTTCATCTCCACACAAAAACAGGTCTCCTCCGGACGATGTAAAATCATATTCGAGGACCGATAGTATTCGCGATGAATTGATTATGCCCGAATAATCAATTATAAAATTTTCCGGAGAATATTCTTCATTATTATCAAGAGAAACAACTGGAATAAGCAGATTTGATCCGTAGTGAATGATCCACCAGGCTACTTTATCATTAGAAAAATGCTTGATCAGTTTACCTTTTCTCATAATGTCTCTATACCTTGTAAAGATATTCTCTATCTTATTGTACAAAGGCAGATCCGGTAGATTTCTCTTATTCTCCACATTGTTCCAGATCTCATATTTAGGTCTGTAGGCATCACTACAACTTATGAAGCGGGAAACAAAGATTCTCCTGCAGGAGTTTTCCAGAGAAGTATTTGATCCGTGCAGAATAATCGAAAGCTGCTTCTTCTTTTTTCTGTTTAAATCCAGCAGAAATATATTGAGGTTGAAATTCCTCTCCATAAAACTTCGATCAACTGAAAAACTGGAATCATGGTAGAAAACAGAATCAAAACCGGAAGACATCAACCTTTCTGGATTACTTCCCAAAGATCCGATTATACCTGTATGACTGATTTTCCCTGTTGTTTTCTTAATCACTTTTTTAATCAGATCTATTGATGGACAATCGGCCTTTCTCATTTTTTCATCATCTGCAAAATCGATTCCGTGAAATTTAATAAAATCAAAAGAAAAATTATCCCGCCACTTAATGTAAAGAGAACTGTAATAATCGAGAGCCGCTGTATACACTGATCTACCAGGTTTCAAAGTATCAGTCGATTGTGATGAATTAAAAAATTTAAAGGAGGTCAGATTCTCATCACCGCCGCGAAAGCGGGGGATAGTACTATTCTCCTCAGCTTCGTAATAAGGAAGCTGGTCAGAATCATCTTTACACGAGGGGATTGTCCAGAAACCTTCGGCCATCAGGTTCTTACGGATCTGATTATAGTCATCATCGTCAGGTTGCGAATTAATGGAATTCAGATATGCTCCCACAGAACTTTGTATTTTCCCGATAATGATCTGCTGGGATCGTTCGGCCAACATCTCCCGGTATGGTTCGTCGCTATTGAGGTCAACCCAGCGAAACAAATCGGGCCGTCTCAAAACAGGAACAGAAAACCTGTCAACTCGGTAATCAAGAGAATAACCAACACATTTGCCAAGCAGGTGTACTGCTTCAATTAAGAAGTGAAACTGATCTTCTTTTGTAATACTTTTTTCTGTCAGTTCACAGTCCTGAAAGTCATCACAGATAATGGAATGGCTATCGACAGTGTTTATCTCTTTTTTTCTATTGATAGTAAAAGGCGCCAGAATAACAGCATTAGCTCTAATTGTAGGAAGTACTGATAATTGAACAAATAAGGGATATTCATCTATTAAAGGCAGGCTGCGGTGATTCACATAGGCAAAATCTTTCTCATGTATCCAGGAAGATTTCTTTTTCCGATGAACAGGGCTTTCAATTGAACGGATGAGAGATAAGCGGTAAAAGAAATCAATGATCACTGCTCTGCTGCATTTACCGGGAGACAGACTATCTCCCTCAAGATAACCTGTTTTCTCATAAGAGATAAAAAGGGCTCGAGCTGTTTCTGCTTCTTCTAGTGCTGCTGGAAAGAGTCTGGATAAATCTTTCCAGCTTATTTTTTTTTCGGGCTGCAGTTTCTTATCCATAATATCAGTGTAATCTGAAACATGAAATAATGCATGTGAAAAGTTTAATGCTCTGGATTTCTATAGTTTATATTACAACATCTTATCTATAAATCCGTCTATAACATCAATCATTAGTTCTACAGCCTCTTTCCCGGGAAAGAGCTTTCTCAATTGATCTTTTGCATCATTCAACATTTTGAGACCGATTTCACCGGCTTTTTTAATTGAACCGGAAGATTCGAAAAGAGCAATTGACGCTTCTACTGCCTTCTGGCTGGAATCGGGATCATTGGAAAAAGCCTTACAAAAGAGAGATTTCACATCTTCAATAGATCCTTGATCTAAAGCACAGTGGAGTATCATTGGCAGACTTTTCTTGCCTTCCACAATATCATCTCCACGCATTTTTCCAGGATTCCCTTTTGTTAAATTCATCACATCATCGAGTACCTGAAATCCGACTCCGATGTCTTCCCATATATTTCCAACCATGTTTACCCGATCTTCATCTTCTCCAGCTTCAATCATGGCGATTTTTGCTGCCAGAGCTGAGAGACATCCCGTCTTAAACCGTGTCATCTGGAAATATTCTTTTTCAGAGGGAATATATGCGTGATTGTTATGCCATTGAATATCCATACCCTGTCCACAGTGAAGTCTTCTCATCGCCAGGGAATAGGCTCTATAAACTCTATATTTCTTTTCTGTTGAAAGGGCACTGTTATCAATTAAATAAGTAGGCAGATAATACATGAGATTTCCCGCATTTATCGAAATATCATCACCATAAATCAGATGAACCGATTTATCTCCTCTCCTCTCCTCCGATTTATCTTCTATATCATCAACAATCAGACTTCCATTATGGGGAAGTTCCACAAGAGGGGTCAGATTATAAACCAGGGGCGATCCACCGGCAGCTTCTCCAACCAGAACCATAACAAGTGGCCTCCACCTCTTTCCGCCGCGATTGAGAAGGTCCAATCCGGGAGCATTAAAAACATCAGCCGTTTGGAGGTTTAAATCAATTGTTCTTTCACCGACTGACTCATTAATCCACTCTCTGCTGCACTTTTCGGGCATAGTTTTAAAAAGAATACCTTCTATCTTTTCTAATCTGTCTTTATAATGATTCATAGGAAGAGTCTCTAATAGAGATCTTCATCAGTCAAGGAGTAGTGATGTCAAAGAGAGAAAAACCAGATTTTTACGCCGAAAAAGCCAGAAAAGAAGGATATCCTGCCAGGTCTGTTTATAAGCTTGAAGAGATTCAGAAAAAATTCAACATAATCCGTCCGGGTTATAAAATAATAGATATAGGTGCTTCACCGGGAAGCTGGACAATGTATGCCTTAAAATTGACAAAAGGAATGGGGCTGGTAGTGGGCGCTGACCTGAAACCAATGGAACTAAAAAAAAGTTATCCCAATTTTTTATTTATGCAAGGTGATATATTTAAAGAGGAAACAATTAGTTTTCTTGCAGAAAAAGGACCATATGATACAATTTTAAGTGATGCTGCTCCTGCAACAACAGGCAACAGAACAATTGATACCGGTAGATCTTACTCTCTTGTAGAGCAGATTATCGGATTATCCGATCCTTTGCTGAAAAAGGGCGGATCCATGGTTTTGAAGATATTTCAGGGTGCTGACGATAAAGAACTTTCTGATTATATGAAAACTATATTTGAAAATGTAAAAATTTTTAAACCTAAAGCTGTAAGGAAGGAATCTTTTGAAACATATTTTATCGGCATGGGGTATAAAGGGATTTAATCCCCTCATCGCCCTATTCCTATGTTCTGTTCTCTCATGCAAGACTATTCCCGAACCGATTGGGGAATTGCCCTCTAAAGCAGTAGAAGAAGAGGAAACTCTGTCAGAAACTCAGGAAAAAGTTGTTGAAGGTGCAAACTGGGCTCTGGGAAGAACGACGCTAAATGTAAACGGTAGAATATTCAACCTCGACTGCTCCGGCACAGTAATGGCAGTCTACTATTACGCAGGGATTGACTTGTCAAGGGATTTTGGAAAATACAGCGGTGGTGGCACATCCAGAATATATCAATACCTTGATGATAAGAAATTATTGTATAATACTTTAAATCCAGTACCGGGAGATATAATTTTCTGGGACAATACTTTTGATTCCAATGGCGACGGGATAAGAAATGATTACCTGACACATATGGGAATTGTTGTAGAAGTATCGGAATTGGGTACAATAACCTATCTTCACGAACACTACAAAAAAGGGATTATACTGGAAACAATGAATTTAGTGATTCCCGATGACCTCGAGGAGAATTCAGCCATGAGGATGAGAGGAACCGGAATGGAAGGAGGCTGGCTGGCCAGCCATCTCTATCGGGAATCGGCAATGGGATATAAATTAGAAGAGTAACAGGAGAGAATATGACAACAGGAATCTTTTTTGTAAGAATACGGGATAATTATGAAACTCAGATAAAAGAGTTTTTTCCTCATATTTCACAGTCTTATGTGGATATAGCAAGAAACTTTAACAGGGAGAAGATTTATCCTGTCCTGAGTATTAAGGAAGTGACGTTAATCGCAGAAAATAATGAAAATATTGATACCTCTCAATTCCTGGTACCCACTGAAAACAATAATTTCATGTGGGTATTAGCTGAAATGTTTCAATATGCCGGATTAAATGAAATAAAATACTAAATGAAAATAGTAACGGTCTCTCAAGCATCTGAAATGGATAAAATAGCCATTGAGGACTATTCTATCCCCGAAGCCATTCTTATGGAAAATGCCGCTGCCGCTGCATGCAAAGTTATTAAAGACAAATATACAATTGAAGATAATAATTTTATCATTTTGTGCGGCACTGGAAATAATGGCGGAGATGGCCTGGCTCTGGCCCGTCTACTCTATTCCGAGGGGGGAGCTCCTCTCGTACTTTTACATGGAGATGAGTCCAGGCTTTTTGGAACTGCAAGAGAAAATTATAAAATTCTTCAAAATTTCCCCATAGAAATATTGGCTCAATTTTCTCTGGAAACTCTGAGCAGGGAACTTGAAGAGACTGACATTATCATTGATGCCCTCCTTGGAACCGGTCTAAGCAGAGAAATAACAGGATCTTTGAAAGAGATCGTCAATGTTGTGAATTCTTCAGCAAAACCGATATTCAGTCTCGATATTCCAACGGGAATCAATGGAAATACGGGACAGGTTATGGGTGCAGCCCTAAAAGCACAGGCAACAGCAGTTTTTGGGGCATTAAAACCAGGCAATCTTCTCTATCCGGGATTCTCTTTCAATGGAGAACTGTATCTTTCCAGAATTTCTTTTCCGCCGGAAATATATGATTCCGATTCTTTTCAAACGAAACTTGACGATTGCCCGCCTCTGCCTCCTAGAGACGACGGGGGGTACAAAAAGACTTTCGGCGATATCCTGACAATTTCCGGAGCTTCAACATATTATGGAGCACCGGTTTTTGCAGCATCTGCAGTATTAAAAAGCGGTGGAGGATATAGCAGACTGGCTGCTCCTCAATCAATGATTCCCGTTCTGGCTGCTAAATTTCCAGAAGCTGTATTTATCCCGATGGATGAGACTGACCACTTTAGCATTGCTCTATCGAATTTTACTCAATTGACTGAAGAAGCAGAAAGATCCGATGCCGTGATTATTGGACCGGGGTTGTCGCTGAACCATGAAACAGCACAACTGATTTGTGAATTCGTTCAAAGTTGTAAGAAATGTGTGATCATTGACGGAGATGGCCTGAGTGCCATTGCAGGAAAACCGGAACTTGTTTCACATAGACAAACACCTGCAATTTTAACACCCCATCTGGGAGAGATGTCCCGCTTAAGCGCATATTCCGTTGCAGAAATAAACAAAAATCCTATAAGCATTCTCAGAGACTGCTCAGAAAAATATAACTCTATCATTGTATTAAAAGGAGCTCACAGTTTAATCGGACTTCCCGATGGTTCAGTTTTTATTAATACATCGGGCAATTCCGGCCTGGGAACTGCCGGATCCGGAGACATTCTTACAGGAATTATCGCGGCATTTTACGGCCTTGGGCTGGGTGTAACAGAAAGTGTACGCTGTGGAGTTTTCATCCATGGTGCAGCGGGAGATCTGGCCGCAGAAGCTCTTGGCAAAGATGGCATGACAGCCAGTGATATTCTTAAATTTCTACCGATGACAATTAAACGTTACCGGGAAGAATACGATCTGTTTATATCATCATACAAAAAAATCATTCATACTGTATAAAGGGGATTTCCGAAAAGATGTCAGATAATTTCAATTTCATAGGCAGCGGCAAAGTTCTCTTCGGACAGGGCAAATTCTCTCAGGTTAAGTCAATTGTGGATCTTAAGAACTCTGTTTTAATCTGCGGCAGATCATTTACCTCAACAGAGCAATACAAATCAATCAGAAATAATGTTTATGAAGAATTCCTCATTTCCGGAGAACCGGACCCCGACACAATCGATAGAATTACACGAACGATAAAAGGGAAAATTACATCTGTCATATCAGTCGGTGGGGGAAGTTGTCTCGATGCGGGCAAAGCTGTTGCAGCCATGTGTATGTCTGAAGGATCCGTTGAGGATTACCTTGAAGGAGTGGGAAGAGAAGTACCCAGTGGAAAAACTCTGCCCATGATTGCCATACCGACAACAGCCGGGACAGGAAGTGAGGCAACTAAAAATGCCGTAATCTGCCGAAGAGGCATCAATGGTTATAAAAAATCACTCAGACACGACAACTACATCCCCAGAACAGTCATTATTGATCCCGATTTATACATCAATTGCCCGAAAGAAATAATGAGTTCCTGCGGAATGGATGCTTTTTGTCAGCTGCTGGAATCATATATTTCAACAGGTTCCAATCAATACACAGATATTCTAGCCTGGAAAGGACTGACTATTTTTATAGACTCATTTATCAGTCTCATCAAAGGAAATCCAAAAGAACCTAAGCTTATGGGAGAGATCGCTTTTGCTGCCTACCTATCAGGTATCACTCTGGCAAATGCCGGATTGGGAACTGTTCATGGAATTGCAGGTCCCATGGGAGGATTTTTCGAAATTCCACATGGAACAGCATGCGGGACACTTCTTCCGGAAGTTATTAAACGAACTGTAAATGAATTGTATTTGCAGAAGGATAGTGAAAGTATAAAGAAAATAGAGAGACTCGGCACTTATATACTGGAAAATACCAATATTGAGAAAAAAAACACCCCTTCTTCAGCTCTAATCAATCTTCTGGAAGAATGGTTAATAGAACTGAATATTCCAAGATTGTCCACTTTCGGGATAAAAAGTTCCGATTCAGTTAAAATCGCAACAAGTTCGGGAAATAAAAATAACCCTGTTCAGTTCAGTTCTGATGAAATTAATGAAATAATAACCAGTAGAATTTAATACTCGTCGACTATTTCATTCAGGACTTCTTTCTTTTCCAGATAATGATCAATAACTTCAAGAGCCCCGGTCAGCTGTCCCATTTTGCCCTCAGGAGCGTGACTCCCTGCATGAGGAGACATGACAACATTTGATAATTCATCAAAAGGGAGTTTTGAGCCACTAGTCACGGGATTCTTCATTGTGGGGTAATCATACCAGGCATCGAGACCGGCACCTGATATCTCTTTTGACTGTAAAGCTTCAAAAAAAGGTTTTTCTTCAATCAGTTCTCCTCTTCCGACATTTATTACAAATTTATTATACAGGAGACGAATATTCTTTTTTGAGATAAGACCTTTTGTTTCTCCTGTACTGGGCAGAGCAAAGAAAATTATATCGGCGAATGCCAATGCCTCTTCCAGGTTATCTGTAACAGAATTAAAATTCCCGGGGATAATATCGGGATTTCTCCGAAACCCTTTAATATCACATTGAAATCCCCGAAGAAGCCCGGCAATAGAAGTCCCTATAGCTCCAGTACCAAGGATGCTGACTTTTTTATTAATCATGGAAAACCAATATTCAAAGGGTTGATGAACATTTCCTGTTCTATGCCAGTTTCCATTCTTCTGATCATTGTGGAATTCAACAATTCTTCCACAGCATGCCATGGCTAATGCCAGCGCTCTTTCAGCAACAATCGGGGCATTGCCATGGCTGTTGGCGGCCTGTATATCAAGATCCTTCAATAAAGATCGATTTAAATGTGCAACTCCGGCAAAAGGCACAATTATTAATTTTAGATTGCCCGCCATTTTTAATTCATCATCTGAAGGATTCCCGGTAACCAGAATATGAGCATCTATAAGAAAATCTTTATATTCTTTTTTTGTTCGTGCAAAAATGAACCGGTCGCTTCTATACTTTAGTTCTAACGGCTTAATCGCATCAGAAAATTCTGATGTTAAATGAGAAAAAAACAAAATATTCATACGCTAATAATACATTATAAATTTGACTATTGGAATTCTAGGAAAAATTCCTATGGAAAAAAACGCAAACAAATGAGACAATAAATCCACAAACTGGAGATGTGTCAGTTGCAAAGAAAAGACAATCCGGTCCCGTTGAAACATTTCATGGGATCTTTAGAAGATAAACTCGAGAATGTATCGACATTAATTAACCGTTATAAAAAGATAAATTTGTATGAAGATTCATCACTTGAAGATTTTATAAATCAGGAAGATTTCAGTCTTTTCGATGGAAATTTCAGCACTATTCTAAAGAAAATCAATTATACAATAGAAGCGGATTCATATAAAGAAAAGGAATTTTCTACTCTTATCGGTAAATGCAGCGATTCACTCTTCGAGATATCCAGAAATGGTGAAATATTAAATGTAAACGATAGTGTAGAAGCATTGATAGGGTATAAAAAGCCTGAATTGCTCGGAAGCAATTTCTTCTCCTTAATGAGACCGGAATATAAAGCTGTTTTCGAACATAAATTTACCCTCTTTGAAATTGGCAACAAAAACAATACATCCGATTTTGAAGATAAACTTATTTTATTCCAATGTGCTCATAAAAATGGAAACGTCTTATCTGTAGAAGGTCACTTTGAAGCGTATTTACGAGAGAATAATACCATTCTGGGTATAGCACTCCGAAGAATCTCCAATAAGAATGATTTAAAATCCCAGCTGCAGAAAAGCAAAGATAATTATGATGCTTTATCAGAAACTGTTAATGAAGTAATTCTCAGAATTGATAAAAAATATAATATCATCTATGCCAATTCTGCCATTCAGGTTATTTTCGGGTATACGACTCAAGAGGTCATCGGGAAGAATTTAAATTTTCTGTTTCCACCTGAAATTCTCAATAGATATAAAAAAACCTTACAACAGTATTTCTATGTCGACAGTCAACACAGGATAGAGATGGGAATCACCAACTCAATTGAAATACTGGGGGTTCATAAAAACCGGGGTGTCTCACCAATGGAAATATCTTTTGGTAATACTAAGGATTTTGAAGAGCGGACCCTGACATGTATAATCAGAGATATAACTCTGAGAAAAAACGCAGAGAGAAAACTTCACAAACTGGCTTATTATGACAAACTTACAAATCTCGGAAACAGAGATTTGTTTGCAAAAGAGATTACTGACCACCAGAAAAGCCTCGAGAAGGAATTTGAACTCGGAAGTTTGATGTTTCTCGACCTCGATGGTTTTAAAAATATCAATGATACTTTGAGTCACAGTGCCGGAGACCTTTTACTTGTAGAAACAGCCAAAAGACTACACGATTGTTTGCGAGAGAGCGATTCAGTATACCGTCTCGGTGGAGATGAATTTCTCGTGCTCTTGAGAAAAATCAGAGAAAAAAAAGATGCCGCCATAGTCGCAAAAAATATACTCAACACAATAAGAATGCCCTACTACCTGAAGACCGGGATTAAAACCTCCAGCATGGTCAATGTAGGTGTCAGCATTGGAATTATCCTGATATCGGAACCGCAGATAAATATTAATGATATGACAAAAAAAGCGGATCTCGCTATGTATGCTTCGAAAAATGCCGGGAAAAACCGTTTCACATTTTATTCCGAAGGCATGGTTCAGGAAATTAATGAGCGATGGGAACTGGAACAGGGATTGAAACTGGCATTGGCTCACAATGAACTGGCAATACATTATCAACCCATTGTCAGCTGTTCCGGAGCGATCAAAGGACTTGAAGCTCTACTGCGGTGGAAGCATCCCAAACTGGGTTATATCTCTCCGGAAAAATTTATCCCTATTGCAGAAGAGACTAACATGATTATCCCCATCGGCGCATGGGTCATAGAAAAGAGTTGCATAGATCTAACCAACTGGAACAATCAGGGATATGAAGATCTATATGTCTCTGTCAACTTCTCCGTAAAACAGTTTGAGCAGCCCGATGCTGTAGAATTGCTGGATAGTGTCATTTCCAGAACAAAATGCAATCCAGCGAACCTAAAGCTGGAACTGACTGAAACCGGAATAATGCAGGCTCCCGAAGCTACGATAAAAAAAATGAAAAAATTGAAAAAACTATATCCTGAAATTCAGATCATGATTGATGATTTCGGCACAGGATACTCCTCTCTCAGTTATCTTGCGAATCTTCCGACTGATATATTGAAAATCGACCTGTCCTTCGTATCAAAACTGAATGATTCCAATAATAGAAAAGTTGTGAACGCCATTATTAATCTTGCAGAATCCCTCGAAATGGGGTACATAGCCGAAGGGATTGAGACTCAAGAGGAGTGGGATTATTTCAAAAATAGAAAATGCGATAAAATGCAGGGTTTCCTATTCAGCAAACCAGTACCCAGAGAAGAAGTAATTAGTCTGCTTTTAAAAGAGAAATTGAAATAAAGTTCACAATATCCCCTTGAAATACATATACTTATTTAAGTATGAAAAAAATCTTTTTTTCTTTGGTGATTGTTGGAATCCTCTCTCTATGCTCGTGCAGTAAAAACTCTGAAAAAGACATAATCCAGCCTGTTGCGGAAAAAGGTGTTCTCGATCTGAGAGACTGGGATTTTACTAATAATTCTTCAGTTGAATTAAGAGGAGAATGGGAGTTTTACTGGCAGCAGTTTTTATATAAAAAAGACTTTACCGAGGGGTTCAAAATTGATCCAACGGGGATCTTCAATATTCCCGGAATATGGAATGATTACCTGATAGAGGATAAAAAGATATCCGGTAGCGGATATGGAACATATCGTCTCCGTCTACTTATAAACGATTCATTTGATGAAATCCTATTCAAAGTTTTAACGATTCAGACTGCAAGCAGAATATATATAAATGAGAAATTAGTGAGCTCCTCCGGAACTGTAGGAATCAGTCGGGAAACAAGTGAACCCGGTTACAAACCTCAGGTAGTAAGATATATACCGGATTCCAATATACTAGATGTAATTATTCATATCTCCAATTTTGATCACAGACAGGGGGGCATCTGGGGTTCATTGACAATAGGACCGGAAAAGGAGATATCTAGAAACTGGTTATACAATAGAGATCTTCATTTCTTTTTAATCGGATCTATATTGATAATGGCATTCTATTATTTCGCACTATTTTTTATCCACAAACAGGATAAAGGTGCTTTATATTTCTCTTTCTTCTGTCTGGTTCTCGCGTTGAGAATGATGGTGACCGGCGATATTATTATGCTTGATATCTTGCCTGGATTTCCGTGGAAAGCCCTTATATTTATTGAATATTCGACTTTTTTTATATCTATTCCCCTTTTCCTGCTTTTCCTCTATTCGTTGTTTAAAGAGAAGGTTCTTAGATTTATATCAATGATATTGTCGATTATCAGTTTCCTTTTCTCATTGATAACTCTGCTCTTTCCCGTATATATCAGCTCCTGGATAATCCCGCCATTTCAAATTATTACTCTGGGAACCGGAATCTACATCATATATCTTCTAATCAAAATATCCTTGAGAAAAGAACTGCTGGCTGAGATAATCCTCATAGGTTTTTTTCTTATGTTCGTGACTGTAATTAATGATATCCTCTATGCAGCAGGCATTATCAATTCAGTTTACACGATTTCTTATGGCATCCTTTTCTTTATAATCTTCCAGTCAACTGTAATGACAATCCGTTTTGCCGGTTCATTCAATGAAGTGGAGAGGCAGCAAAAACAATTATCAAAGACAAATTCTGAATATCTGGATGAGATAAACGAAAGAGTTCGACTTGAAGATGACCTGCATAAGTCATACAGGAAAAACGCAAGAACGAGGCTGGCCATCATTATGGGTCTTGCAAAACTTGCAGAGTACAGGGATACCGATACGGGAACCCATATTGAGAGGATTCAGGAATTCTCTTCCACTCTGGCAAAACAACTGCAGAAACACCATGAATACAAAGATTACATAAGTGACGAATACATAGATGATCTTCACATTTCCTCTATGCTTCACGATATCGGAAAAGTAGGGATTCCCGATTCGATACTTCAAAAACCGGACAAATTGACTTTTGAGGAATTTGAAATAATGAAGCACCACTCGATTATTGGCGGAGACTCAATAAAAACAGTAGAATTGAAAACAGAAGAACGGTCCTTCCTGACACTGGCAAAAGAGATAGCATATCTCCATCATGAAAAATGGGATGGTTCCGGATATCCCAATGGAATCAAAAGAGAAGAAATTCCTCTTTCGGCAAGAATAACAGCACTAGCCGACGTTTATGATGCCCTGACTTCTGATCGTTGTTACAAAAAATCATTTTCCCATGAAGAAGCGAAAACGATAATTGCAGAATCCAGAGGATCCCATTTCGATCCGGATATTGTAGATGCATTTCTTGAAGTGGAAGAGGAGTTTCGTGAGATAAAAAAACAGATGCAAGATGAATTGCCCTTCGAAATATAAGAAATGATAGTACTTACAGCCAAATGTGTTTATATTATTAGAGCAGCTAACTTTTTGAACAGGATAATATATGGCTATAATTAACAGTCTTCTTGATACTGATTTATATAAATTTACTATGATGCAGACAGCTCTTCACCAGTTTTCAACGACTACAGTTGAGTATTCGTTTAAATGCCGGAATCAGGCGATCTGGACAGCAGAGATCCTTGAGGAAATCAATTGGGAAATTGATCATTTCTGCTCATTGAGATTTACAGAAGAAGAACTCGATTATCTGCGTTCAATACATTTTATGAAAAAAGATTTTATCGATTTCCTGGGTTTATACCAACCGAATCGGAAACATATCAGATTGTGGATTGACGACGATGGAGAACTTGAAGTTTCAGTAAAAGGTCCCTGGTACCTCACTCTTCCCTTTGAAGTACCCGTCCTTTCTATTATCAATCAAATATATTTTGAGAAGACCTGTCAGATAGTCTACAATCCCTCAAATAAAGATAACCCCATTGTAAAAAGCGGGATGGAACGGCTTATTGAAAAATTTGAATTCGCATTAGATTCAGGAGTCCCCTTCTCCGATTTCGGAACCAGAAGAAGATTCAGCTTTAAATGGCAGGAAACGGTTCTTGGAAAACTAAAAGAGCTTCCCAACTTTACAGGGACTTCCAATGTATACTTTGCCATGAAATACGATCTGACTCCCATCGGAACAATGGCACATGAATTTATTATGGCCGGAGCCGGGCAAAACGATGTGCCTCTGGTCAAATCACAACAGAAAATGCTTCAGGCCTGGGTTGATGAATACAGAGGGGATCTTGGAATTGCGATATCAGATACATATGGTGTCGATGCATTTCTCAATGATTTTGACCTCTATTTTGCCAAGCTCTACGATGGAGTCCGACACGATTCCGGTGAACCTCTGGAATGGGCAGACAAAATAATTAAGCATTATGAAAAACTGGAAATAGATCCCAAAACAAAAACTCTTATCTTTTCTGATGATCTGACTGTAATAAAAGCTTCGAACATTTATGAAAAATTGCGCCCTTTTGTCAAAGTTGCCTTCGGTATAGGAACCCACCTGACAAACGACCTGGAAAGTGTTAAACCCCTGCAGATTGTTTTAAAAATAATCAGTTGTAATAATCGACCCGTTGCGAAACTCAGTGACAGTCCTGGGAAAGGGATGTGCAAAGATGAAAAATTCCTCACCTACCTGAAGGATGTTTTCAAAATCAGCAACTGATTCGAAATTCCTCTATCTTCTTAAATATGACAGCTCTTTTGGAAGTACGATATTATTGCCGTAACAATCTTCTCCATAACCGCAATTTGCAAGAACCTCTAAATCGGCAAGAACTCGTTTGTCTCCTTCAAAATGAACTTTCAGATCTGTTTTCAAATCGATTTTTCCCTGAGCGAGCAAATAGGCTATAGCTCTGTTGGCAAATTCTCCAAGGGTTTCTTCATTGATGGAAGTCAAATCGGGGAGAGAGAATTCAGACGCATAATTAATAATTTTATTTTCCTCAAGCAGTTCGTGAAAAACTTCTTTCAATCCCTTACTGTAGTTGTTGTTGCATTCGGGATCGTTTACTGAATGGAGAGAACAAATGCTATTTGCCAGATTTCTTCTTTTTTCAGCATTGATTTTTTCATTAACCCGGAAAAGCTCCATAGGGAGAGAAGCATTGTATTTATCATCACCCATAACAAGGTAAACATCACTGCCGTAATGCTGAACTATTTTTGACACGAGTGTTGATGGGCGAACATGAAAACCTCTGTAACTGGGAACTTTTACAGCGACAGAACCCTCTTCAGCATATTTTTTTATTACATCTTTACAGAGGTTAACACCAGCTGTCAGAAACTGTCCCGTATAGTTCAAGTAATAATCTACAAGCATTTTCAGGACTTTTTTACCTTTCAATGGTGATTTGGTAAGATGCTCTTTACTTCCGGGAAGCTTCATTATATGCCTTTCATAATAATGAATCACATTTGTTGATGCCTCCAGAAGATGGTAGACTATTGATGCATGACCTCTGATCAGCCTTAAATCATTGTCCAGATCTTCAATGTCTGTATTGGATATATAAGTGTCGTATAGGCTCTGTAAATTGTGAAATTTATTTTCCAGTATTCTGATTTTATTTTCATTGACAACATTGGGAACTAGTTCTTCATAATTTTTACTATTTGCACTTTCAATCTGATACAGGACTTCACTTTCACTTGCCAAATTCAAATAGGATGTTGCAAGGTTGACAATAACCTGTTCCGGATTATCTATGCTATGTTTTTTAAGATCAGAATCCAACCGTCCCTGGGGAAAATCAATGGAAAATGAGACTTCCTTATCAATATCAGAACATCTTTTCAATCCGTTCTTTTTAGAAATTTTAATAAGCTCCTGAAAAACAGTACAGAGGGTCAAAGCAAATGTATCCATTATTTCATCTGTTTCTTTCAGAAACAGATCAATACCACTCAATAATTTGTATTGAGGGGAGGCCGATTTTAAGTGCAAAGTAATATATGCAACATCTGTAAATACTTTAATAGCCGCTACATGTTCCCTGAAAGGTCTCCATTGCTGATTATTTTTTGAATTGTAATAATCGAGAACTTCTTCCAGCCTTGATGCGACCGAGTGGGTTTTCCCTAAAAAAAGCGTATTAAAAAGATCATGTTTATCCTTCCTGTTCAATGCATAATTTGCATAAGAAAGAAGGGGACAGGAAAGAAGGTTAACAAGATCAATGAATCCTTCTGAATCAAATGTTGTATTTCGTTCTATCACATTAATAAATTTAGTATTCAACTGCAATTCTTGTCAAAGGAATAGTGAGTATTTATTCAAAATCTAACCAAAAATCCTCTTTCACTGTAATTTTTTTCTTTTCCCAAAGAATTATTTCCCTTTTTTTCAATCTGCTTATCAATCGGGAAAAAGTTTCCGGTATTGTTCCGATAGCTGCGGCGAAATCCTTCTTTGATAAATTGATCTCGTAGATTTGTTGCTCTCCATAATTTTCCAGAAGAAATTTGAAAAACCGCTCTTCCACATCATAGGCAGATAGGTAATGAATTCGATTGGAGAGATACCTCTGTTTCTTCATTATTACCGAAATAAATTCATTTCTGAAATATTCCTTCTCCATTAAGTGATGAAATGCTTTTCGGGGTATGGTGTACAAAATCGTCTTATCAAGAGTAACCGAAGAAACCGGGTATGTTTCATTGACGTATAAGATGACTTCTCCAAAGATCTCCCCACCAGTGAGAATCCGGACGATGACCTCTCTTCCATCCTCTGTAGTTCTGAAAAGTTTTACTGAACCCTCTATCAGAACAAAAAGTGACTGGCCGACTTCACCTTCATAAAAAATCGATTTTCCTTTTTCCATAGAAATCTCTTTACCCATATCTTTTATATCCTGAAGATGCTCTTCTGATAAATCGGAAAAAAGTTCGGAATTCTGTAGAGACTGATCAATGTTCATAACTAAAGTGTAACAGAATTTAATAAAAATTATCAGTATTTGACTTGAGTCAATTTTATTAGTTCAGACTTCCTGTATATTATGTTCACAAAAACAATAAAGATTAACATTTACAGGAGAAGACTATGAATGAACTTTCCCTTACTATAGACAATACACTTTTTGAGATTACAGAGAACTACCCTGAAACTATTGAAGTATTTGTTTCGCGGGGATTTCCACAGATGAAAGATGAGGAGAAGCGAAAAAGTTTCGGAAAAACGATAAACCTCAAAACAGCGCTTATGCTCAAAGGTCTCAATTCAGAAAGTTTTATGAACCTGCTGACTGAAACTATAAACGGATCCCGATCAGGTGGAGATGTCACTCTTCAGAACGGTCCGGTTCAGACAAAAACTGAACTTAATGGAGATACTCTGAATATTATGGGTCTTCTCCCCTGCCCTGTCAGAATCCCGTTGTTGGAGCAATTTGAAAGATTCGCCAACGATTATACTGCAGAAACTGGAACTGCCTTAAACTACCAGCTTCAGGCTGCATCTCTCGGACTTGAATGGGTTGAAGAACACATCCTGAACATAGAGACGACCAATCAGTTACCCGATCTATTTCTATCCGCCGGATTCGATCTGTTTTTTGATGAAAAAAAGATAGGACACCATAGAAAATCTGGCTTATTTAAAGACCTGACCAATTTTACCAGTGTCAATAAGGACTTTTCAGATCTGAATATCTTTGATCCCGAAGGACACTACAGCATAATTGGAACTGTTCCCGCAGTATTTCTCGTAAATACAGAAGAACTGGGAGACAGAAAAAAACCGGAAAGCTGGGAAGATATCCTCAAGCCGGAATTTGAAAACTCCGTATCTCTGCCTATTGGAGACTTCGACCTTTTCAACGCCATTCTTCTAAGCATCCATAAGACTTATGGAAAAGAAGGTGTAGAAAAACTGGGAAGAAGCCTGTTGGATTCCATGCATCCTTCACAAATGGTGAAAAGTGCTACTAAAAAAGGAAACAAACCAGCAGTGACAATAATGCCTTCATTCTTTACAAGGATGACCGGAGGAAAGGGTCCTCTAACTGCAGTATGGCCTTCTGACGGTGCAATAATCAGTCCCATCTTTATGCTCTCAAAAGCTGAGAAGGAGAAAGAGCTGCAGCCTATCGTTGATTTTTTTGCATCAAAAGATGTTGGAGAGATCCTGGCACACCAGGGAAGATTCCCATCAATACATCCCGAAGTCGACAACAAATTTGAAGAAAATAAATATATGTGGATTGGGTGGGATTATATAAAAACTCACGATATCGGAAGCCTGATTGTCGAATGTATGGATCTTTTTGATAAAAGTTCCAGGGAGTTAACTGCATGAATCTCGTAACAGTATCCGGTCCTCCGTCATCGGGAAAAACCGCAGTTGTATTGAAAACAATCGAATCATATCAGAAACAGGGAATATCTGTGGGAGTCATCAAGTTTGACTGTCTTTATACTGATGATGATATTTTATATGAAAAAGCAGGCATAAAGGTCCGGAAAGGACTTTCAGGAGGTCTTTGTCCCGACCATTATTTTGTCAGCAATATTGAAGAAGCTTTTGCATGGGGGCAAAAAGAAAAATTTGATGTGCTGATCAGTGAATCAGCCGGTCTCTGCAACAGGTGTTCTCCTTATATAAAAGATATTAAAGCTATTTGCGTTATTGATAATCTCAGCGGAATCAATACACCGAGAAAGATTGGACCTATGCTGAAAAGCGCTGACATAGTTGTGATAACCAAAGGGGATATCGTTTCTCAGGCTGAAAGAGAAGTTTTTGCCTCAAGAGTCAGTACTGTCAACCCGAAGGCAACAGTTATGCATGTAAATGGATTAACAGGTCAGGGTAGTTTTGAACTGGGAACACTGTTGTATGATAAAGAGCTCGATACAGAAACCCTGAAAGGTAAAGAGCTGAGATTCTCCATGCCTTCAGCGCTTTGTTCGTATTGCCTTGGTGAAAAGCGAATTGGTGAAGACTATCAGATGGGCAATGTCCGAAAAATTAACCTGGAACAATAATAGATAAAACGGGCGATACGGAAGTATCGGGGACCCGTTCTTAGTCGATAAGGAGAAACAGATGGCGATAGCTTTAACAGAGAATAAAACAATTGGGGAAATCCTTGAAAAATATGCCTTTGCTCATTCTTTTCTCGAGCAGAACAACCTGATCACAGAAGGTAAAGAACACCTGACAATGAAAGAGTTTCTCGATTCCTTTTCAGAAGAAGAAATTGAAGATATGGCTCTTGACTCTGAAACGGTGTTAAATGGATTTGATGAATATATAAAACAGATGCTCAGTTTTCTTGGAGAAGATAAAAACGATGTTGAATCTCTGACAATAATAGGGGGGACCAACAAATCGGGAGAAGCTGAAGATTTCGGAGAGTTCACAATAAAAACCGGTGAGATTATCGCGATCGTGGGACCGACAGGATCGGGGAAAAGCCGGCTCCTGGGAGATATAGAATGGGTTGCACAGAAAGATACCCCCACATCCAGACAGATTCTGATCAATAATGAGAAACCCGATTACAAATGGCGTTTTTCAACTTCTGACAAACTGGTAGCACAACTATCTCAGAATATGAACTTTGTAATGGATTTGACTGTTGCCGAATTCCTTGACCTCCATGCTGAGAGCCGAATGGTGGAAAACAAAAAGGATATTATTGAGAAAATAATCAAATGCGCCAATGACCTGGCTGGTGAAAAATTTGATATGGATACTCCGATAACAAGTCTCAGTGGAGGACAATCGAGGGCCCTCATGATTTCTGATACGGCAATTTTAAGTAAGTCGCCCATAATACTCATAGATGAAATCGAGAATGCGGGAATTGATAGGAAAAAAGCCCTTTCTTTTCTTTTATCACAGGATAAAATTGTTCTGATGGCAACACACGATCCAATGCTGGCCCTTCTGGGAGATAAAAGGATAGTAATCAAAAACGGCGGAATACATAAAATAATAGAGACGACAGAAACTGAAAGATCTATGCTCAGTGAAATTGAAGCCGTGGATCAGAAAGTACAGAATCTCCGCTCCAGTTTAAGGCGTGGAGAAATACTAAAACCGGAAAGTTTTTTAAATTAAATATAAGTTGAAAAAAGAATAGGAGAATAATATGCACGATGGATGTTCAGGAACTTTTGAAGATGGAAAACAGGTAGTTGATAAGGTAAGAATGATGGGTTTTGACAGACAGCCCATGCCCGTACCAATGAATATAGAATGCACAAATTGTGGTTCAACATTTGAAATGGAAACATTTTCAGACAAATGTGAATGCGGTATGGTTTATGGTGTAACACCATGTCACGCCTTTGATCCCGCTAATGTTATGGCTGCAGGGGTAAACTATTAATAAAAAAAGCTCTGTTATTTTTTATAGCATCAGATTATCCTCTTATTAGTAACAATTATTAAAAGGAGTAAATATGGACCAGGTGAATTTCCCGGTAATTGGTAATACAGTTATTTTAGCCATTGTTATTACCATACATGTATTCGGTGCATTTATAGCTGTAGGGAGCCTTACCCTCTCCGTAATAGCTGAGGGCATGTGGGCGAAAAATAAAAATGATCACTACCTTCTTCTCAGTAAAAGAATCTCTGCATTCATGGCTGATTTTGTAAAAGTCAACGGAGTGCTGGGAGTTCTGATCGTTGTATTGACAATCGGATTATGGGGAGACTTCGCCAAGTTCATCTACCAGGCTACATTCTGGATTTTTGTCGCTGAAGGTGCCGGTTTCCTCATGCTGATGATTACTTCAATTGTCTATAAAAGAACTTATGATAGATTCAAAACGAGAACCCACATTATATGGGGTTCCCTCGCATCTTTTGCAGCGATAATGACTGCTCTTCAGATCAACAGTATCTGGGCATTTATGATGAATCCCGGACAATGGCTGAAAACCGGAAAAATGATCGATGCTTTCCTGAATCCCATTCTTCTCGAATCTTCAATACATCTGCTTTTGCCATGTTTTATCAATACAGCTCTGGTTATCTTCTTATGGACTTTCTATAAAAAGAGAAGTGAAGTCGAACCGGACGGATATTATCATACGATAAATAAATTTACAGGAAAAGCCGGAGCGGCTCTAGCTCTGCTCCAACCTCTTTCTGGATTATCCTTTTTTCTCAAAGTCAAATCCACATCTCCGATTCTCATGGATCCAACTCCTTACAACCAGATTGTAAATGGTGTGGCAACTCCTTTCTTTTATACAATGATCTCCCTTGCGGGAATTGCCGTGACAGCTATTATTATCTACTGGATAAAAGGTCATGAGAAAGGCGCGGTATTACTGATTGTTGCATCAGCCGCACTCTATACAGCATTTTTTATGGGAGCTTATACACGGGAAAGAGCGAGAAAACCCTATCTTGTTCACAGTGTTATGACTATGGATATGAGAATAATCAATGCACCTGATCCCCAAAAAGAAGGAGCCCTGGCAGGACTGAACGGCGCTGATATTTTCTCAGATAAAAACTGCTTTGCCTGCCATGTCCTTGATGGAGAAGGCGGAACCTTTGGTCCGGAAATAGTTTTCAATGAATTAAATGATAAATATGATCTGAAGAGCATGAAGGCTTTTATGGTCAATCCCGGCGGGAATATGCCTGCCTTTAATGGAACCGATGAAGAACTGGAAGTTCTCAGCGATTATCTGCTGACTGGAAAGTAAAAATTAATAAGGAAACTGGATTTATTCAGTTTCCTTATTTTTTAAATTTCTTTTCATTTCCATGTTTGAAATTCCCTGTAATTTTTGCCAGAAATAGTTGTATCTCATAATCATCATTTACATCGAGAAGTCTTTCAAATTTACTTAGTTCCTTTCCGGATATCGTTTTTATGTTTTTGTTATTCCAGAAAATAAAAGCCTTCCCGTTTTTCAATATTTTCCAGGAGAAAGGACGTTCCTCCCTGAGGACATTTCTTTTATCTTCCATAGAGAGCCCGGATCATATCAACAGTAGCCTGACCATGCCATTTTTTTGAACCAACCTCTTTCAAAACAATCTCTCCGTCAGGAGAAATAACAAAGGTTGTCGGAATGGAGGGAGAAAAGAGAGCAGCGGGAGTTTCAGATCTGGCGATCATTACAGGAAAGGTATATCCATTCTTATTTATGAATTCCTGAACAACTGATTTCTTTTCATTCGTCACAATTACAAAAGTAACATTTTTATCATCTTTCAGCTCCAGATACAATTTCTCAATACTGGGCATCTCCGCAATACAAGGAGGACACCATGTTGCCCATTCATTGAGAAAAATAGTCTTACCTGCATATTCTACAAGATTGATTCTCTGCCCATTGAGAGTTTCCATTTCCCAATAATACTCATTGTCAGCAATAGTCTCTCTCTGATCTGAACTGATCACTTTGGGAGCAAAAGCAAAGACACGCTTAACACCTACAGTAATCGCTGTTCTACTACCGGGAATTATCATTGCGATAATCAATAGATAAAATAAAATATCCGTAATCTTATCAAAAAGCTTCTTCTTCATCCATTTGTTCTTATATTTTTCAAAAATATTCATATCTTGTTCATTATCCCCTTACGAAAATCCAATTGTGATTGGTGCTTAAATCTTTATCGAAGTAATAACCACCATTACTCCCCTCTTTCAGATATCCGGGATCGGTTATTTTTTCAACTATGATTCTCCTGGCCATCAATCCTCTGGCAACTTTTGAATACATACCGACTGTCTTGACCTCATGACCTGATCTCTCCTTAAAGTTAATTGAAAAAACTGGATTATTGATTTTTTTCTTATCAATTGTCTTAAAATATTCATTTGAAGCCAGATTAATAATAGGAACTGACTGATCGGATATAACTTCTTCATTTAATAAATAACCAGTAATTCTGGATTTCCAGAAATGGTAGAGATTAACTCCACAGGAATTTTTCAGAGGAGTCTTCATTTCCAGTCGATAGGGAAAGATCGTATCAGCAGGTTTTAAAACTCCATACATTCCAGAAAGTATTCGCAAATGATTCTCTGCAAAATCAAGATCATTTCCAGAAAGACTGGAAATATCAAAAGATTGAAAGACTGTACCGGAATATGTGGAAAGGGCTGATTTTTGAGCTGCTTCGGAACTGGAAAACAATCTAATGTTCTCAAATGTTTTCTCTGCAATTTTTGAGCTGATTTTCATAAGGCCTACCAGCTCATCGTGATTACAGGTCTTCAGCAGATTATTCAGCTTTTGTGATTCTGAAGAAAAAAATGGCTCCGTTAGAGAATCTATGTAAAAATCAGGACCGGAAAAGTCCATTTGTTTTGTCGGTGAAAGTAAAATTAACATATGCCGATTATGACCGATTGATGATTACTTGTAAAAGGGATTTCAAAGGTTTAGAATCTTTTGTATATGTCAGTATTTATAAACCGTGTATTAAACATGAAGCACATTAAAATTATTGGTTTTGATATGGATTACACCCTTGTCAGATACCATACAGAAAGATTTGAAAAATTAACCCATCAACTAGCCGCAGCCAGACTTGTTCAGGATTTCGGATATCCAAAAGAAGTTGGAAATCTCGATTTTGAATTTCAGAGAGCCATTGTCGGCCTGGTCATAGACACGAGAAATGGAAACCTTCTACAAGTCAGCCGTCATGGTAAAGTAAAAATTGCCTACCATGGCCTTGAATCTCTGGATTTTCAGAAACAAAAAGAGATCTACCAGGAAATGGCAATCGATCTGAGATCTCAGGACTTTAAAAGTCTCGATACTAATTTTGCCATATCAAACGGAGTTCTCTACTCGCAGCTGGTGCAACTGAAAAGCGAAGGTCATGAAATCCCCCCTTATCACCAGATAGCCGAAGATGTAAACCGATGCATTGATATTCTCCATCAGGACGACAGCATCAAATCGAGATTGGTCAGTGATTTTAACGAATATGTAATTAATGATCCCGAAGTGGCAAAAATGCTGGAGAGATACATTGATTACGGCAAAAAGCTGATGATCATCACCAATTCGGATTTTGAGTATTCAAAAAAACTGCTCGATTATGCCATAAACCCCCATCTTAAAAAGCACAAAAGCTGGCAGGATATATTTGAAATAGTTATCACTTTTGCCGATAAACCCCGCTTTTTTGAACGGACTGGAAGATTCTTGAAAATTAATCCCGAAACAGGAATGATGAGCAATTATGAAGGTAAAATAGAAAAAGGGATCTATCAGGGAGGCTGGTTCGGAAAACTCCAGCGGGACTTAGGTTATTCGGGAAGTGAAATACTCTATCTCGGCGATCACATCTACGGAGATGTCGTATCAATAAAAAAAACCTGCAATTGGCGAACGGCTCTCGTCCTCGGAGACCTGCAGGAAGAAGTCAGCGGCCTTATAAAAGCCAGACCGGTACAACAGAAAATCGAAGCTCTGATGAAAGAAAAACAAACTCTGGAAATTGAAATCAACAGATTGGACACCAGAAAATATGAAGGTGAAAACGTCCCTTACTCGAAGATTAATAAACTATTCGAACAAATGGATAAACTCAATACAAAGATCTCCGAGCACCTGAAAGAATACAAAATCTTCTTCAATCCCTATTGGGGTGAAATACTCAGAGCCGGATATGACGAAAGCCGCTACGCGGAACAAGTCGAAAAATACGCCTGCATCTATATGACAAAAGTATCCGACCTGTACAAGTATTCACCGAAAACTTATTTCCGCCCCTATCACAGAACCATGCCCCACGAAGAATCAACATTACAGGGTGATATTATTTAAAAAAGGCACTTTATATTCAGATACGATTCTGGATTCGTTCTCTATGATAAAAGTTTAGAGGTATAATTCTAGCCAAAAGAGAAATCAATGATGAGAAAATATAACAGGAAAATGAACCAGAATTTTTGATATAGGAAGGATAGGATGGATTTACAGATTTCCGGAGAAACAGCATTGCTTTTATCCAGCACACGAGGTCTTGGATATGGATGTGCAACAGCATTAATAAACGAAGGTGTAAACGTAATCATGAATGGAACTAATAAAGAACGCGGTATAAAAGCTGCTATGGATTTAGGGCCTAATGCATATTTTATACAAGCAGATATAACAAAAAGTAATGAGCGTGAATATCTTTTTTCAGAGGCAAAAAAAATATCAAGTAATATTTCAATACTAGTAACAAATGCTGATGGCCCAATACCTGGAAAGTTTATTGATAAATCAATTGAAGATTGGAATGAAGCAATAATGTTAGTACTATTACCTGCAATTGATATAGCAAAAAAAATCATTCCAGGAATGATTAATAATGGATATGGAAGGATTATAAATATTAGTTCTACATCGGCAAAGGAAACTATTTCAGGATCAATTTTCGCGAATAGTCTAAAACCAGCTTTAATTGGATCATTCAATACTCTAGCAAAAGAAGTAGCTGACACTGGCGTAACAATTAATAGTATATTACCAGGTTCATTTCAAACTGATAGAATTATTAATTATGCTAAAAATACTTATAATACTGACAATATTGATAATGCAATAAAAATATATTCGCAGAATTTACCGATGAAAAGAATTGGGCAACTTGAAGAAATTGGTGCTTTATGTGCATTTTTATGTTCTAAAAAATCAGGTTATATTACTGGACAAAGTATTGTAATTGATGGTGGATTAGTTTCTTCATTCTTATAATTCTAAAAAAAGGTCTAACACCTGCTTCAAGTTGATGCTGTAGAAAAGGTAACATTGAATAAATTAGTCGCATTATAAAGTGATCTCCTCTCTGACCAGGAACCAGCCGCAGGCGAAGTTCCCCAGGAGCAAGTTCAAATGAATTTGCCATAGACAAATCTGTGAAGATTTACTCAGGAATTGAGGCAGGAGTCGAAAGCAGGAGCGGAGAGTACGCACGTACTTGAGCACCGCCCTGAGGCTCCTAACGAAGAGTCCTGAGTAAAGATCACAGATTTAATGCTGGTGGCCGCCGGCTCCGTGCACATGGCCATGACTAAGCTCCTCTTCAGAAGCCTCTCTCACATCAACGATATTCACATCAAAATTCAAAGTCTTTCCGGCAAGGGGATGATTACCATTTATAGTGATCTCTTCTCCATCGACAGCATCAACTCTTACAATCATTTTTTCATTATTATCATTTGAAGCTTCAAACTCCATACCCACTTCGATTTTTTCAACACCTTGAAAAGTACTGAGGGGAAGGTTTTGAATAAGCTGAGGCATTACCGGTCCATATCCCTCTTCGGGAGCCACTTTGGCGATAATCTGATCACCTTTTACTTTTCCATCGAGCTGTTTTTCCAGACCGGGAATAAGGGAATTCGTCCCATGTATATACAACAATGGCTGATCTTCTGATGCATCAATCAGCTGCCCTGTCTCATCTGTCAGTTTATAGTGCATCGATACAACACATTTTTCTTTAATATTCACATATCTCTCCTGTATAAATATGACTACATTATAGACTGTGCTCCATAGTTTACCAATATATAGAGCTTATTAATGCTATAATATTCAAAAAGTTAAGATTTAAGGTGTATCACGAATGTCAGGTTTGATTTTTTACAAAACAAAAAAGTACAGGGAAGTTATAGATTATTACAAAGATAAAATAAAAATGTCTGTATGGCTCGAACAGGGTGGCTGCACAATACTTCAAAAGGACAATTTTTTACTTGGTTTTTGTGATCGCGATGAAACGGATACAAATGGAATAATCACATTCTTTTTTGAAAATCGCAAAGAAGTGGATTCTTTCTATTCCCTCTTCAAAGAGACAGCTCTCGAAAAACCAAGAGAGAATCCAGACTATAAGATCTATCACTTTTTCACAAAAGATCCCGAAGGGAGAATAGTGGAATTCCAGACTTTTCTCCATAGAGTGAAACCATTTCATGAAGGCAGAGAACTTCTGAAAAGAAGAAGAAGTATCAGGCAGTACTCCAGTGAAGTGATAGAGACAGAAACTTTGCAAGATGTTTTTGAACAATGTCGATATGTCCCGACATCCTGCAACAGCCAGGCATATATGTACATGTTGATAAGAGATAAAAAGCAGATCTCTTTATTGTCAGAAGTCAGGGGATCATCTTCAGCTCCAATAGGAAGAGCACCATTATCTGTAGTTGTCTATGTTGACAGAGAATTAACAAAAAGACCGGAGCAGGATGGATCAATTGCTTCAACCTACCTGTTACTAGCCGCAGCTCAAACTGGACTGGGAACCTGCTGGATTGGAGGAATGGATACTGAAGAAGTAAAAGATATCATCAATTTGGATCACAGGTACCACATTTCAATGATCAGTCCAATCGGCTGGCCGGAAGAGGTAAAAAGTCTACCGGAAAGACGAACTATTGCTGAAATGGTTGATGGCTTATAAGATATTGAGAGGAGTCCATATGAAATATCGAAAACTCGGAAGTACAAATCTGGATGTCAGTGTAATAGGCATGGGGACATGGCAGTTCGGTGGAGAATGGGGTAAGGATTTTACCCGAAACGACGTCGATGCAATAATCGGTACAGCGAAAAATGCCGGAATAAACCTGATAGATACAGCTGAATGTTATGGTGACCACTTGTCAGAATCTCTTATTGGTAACTCTATACAGGATGAGAGAGACAAATGGATTGTAGCGACTAAATTCGGTCATCACTATCACGGATTTATGGAGAGAACCAGACATTATGATCCTGAAGATGTAGTTAGACAACTAGATCTATCTCTACAGAGTCTGAAAACTGATTACATAGACCTCTATCAGATGCACTCCTCAAAAAATGATGAATTTATGACTGAGGGAATCTGGGAAGAACTGTTAAGGCAGAAGGAAAAGGGCAAAATCAGACATATAGGATTATCAATCAGCGGAAATAACAATATTTATCAGACGAATCTGGCTGCAGAAGTCGGTGCCGAGTCAATTCAGGTTGTCTATAATCGAATAGACAGGATTCCCGAAAAAAAAGTATTGCCAAAATGTAAAGAACTTAACCTGGGAGTTCTTGCAAGAGTACCTCTTGCAAGCGGATTATTAAGCGGAAAATATCAACCGGGACATATTTTTACAGGAACAAATGTTCGTGCAACCCGTGATCAGGATAAAATAAATCGTGAGCTTGAAGAAGTTGAAAAAATAAAAAGAGAAGAGGTTCCCGAAGGAACTTCCATGGCGGTCTGGGCACTGGCCTGGTGTCTGAAAAATCCTATTGTAACATCGGTAATTCCAGGGTGCAAGAATCCTGAACAGGTTCTCTCAAATGCATCTGCTGCTGACCTGTCCCTATGATTTACGGCTAATGTATTTTACATAAGAAACCAGTATATCAGCTAGAGTCTCAAGATCTTCAATACTGATATGTTCCTGTGCACAATGAAGCATTTCCGCCCCGGTTCCAATATCGGGACAGGGAAGATCGGGATACTTCACATTCAGCATTCCGCCATCTGTACCGCCACAGGCGAATTCTTCAACGAATTCTATTTGATTTTCAGAAATTGCTTCTTTCATAGGAATGAGAAGTTCTATTTTCCGGTCAATTGCATAAGCTATATTTTCACATTTTAATTCTCTCTCTTTTCTCATAGATAGACCGGAATCGAGATGATCTCTGACTTCAGTTTCAATAGAGGAAAGGACACTTTCCATCAATTCCAACCCCCTCGAAGAATCATCACGCACGGCAACACTAATCATATAAGAACCGGGATGATTATCAACCGGTTTTACAATGAGGCAATTGATCAAACCTCTTCCGTTTGGTCCCCGGTGTGTCGTTACCGGGCAGCGATCAAAGACAATTTTCCCCAGATGGGCTATACTTTTAATTGCTGTAATACTTGTCTGGTATAAACCCAAAGACATCTCCTCTACAGAAGCTGTCACACCTGAATGATCTTTTAATACTCTATCAAGACACATTCTGAAATCAGACTGTCCGTTATCTGCAATAATTAATGAAGTATAACCAGGTCCTCCCTGAAAAAAGACAGGTTTACAGCTATGTTCAGATTCCATGAGAGAATATAAAAAATCACAGGCGGCACTGTTGGCGGGAAAAAAGAGTTCAGGACTCAGTCCGGCATGTGCGGCATTTCCCTTGAAATCAATAGAGATCTGCCGTTCACCGTCCAGGGATTCCGGAGTAGAAGTAATAGTAAAGACATTGCGGACTATTTTCTGGCTACCCGTAGCGATGATCCCTAATGTAGTTCCATCAACAGTCCAGAGAAGATGCAGTTGATCAATGAGCGATTCTGGTAAATCACTGCCGAACTCGCCAATCTCTTCATCCGTTGTAAACATAAAATGCAACTTGCCGTGGGGGATTTTTTCCTCTTTGATTCTGCAGATCAATTCCATCAGTGCGGCGACTCCCGCTTTATCGTCAGCACCGAGCAGACTTGTTCCATCTCCTGTAATAACCCTACCTCCACCTGCTTTTCTCAGTTTAGTCAGGCTTGGAGATGTTGATGGTATAAGAACATCTGATTCGGGAAGATAAATATCACCATCGATATATTGATGAATTATCGGATTTACTTTTCCACTTGCTCCCGGGGCAGTGTCGACATGAGCAGCGAAGGCTATAATCGGATCAGATTCATATCCGGAAGAAGCAGGAAGAGAGACAACAAGCGTACCGTTTTCATATATCTCAAACTGATCTGTAGCAAGAAAATCCAATGTCTCCTGAATATAGGAAATCACTTTCATTTCATCGGGATTGCTTGGACGTTGTTCATAGGGATATGTACTCTGCGTATTAATATTGACTAGATCGAGAAATCTCTTAATAATCCGGGAATCTTCAGTCATGGGGAATCTCTATTGAACTCTTAAAATCATCAAAATCAACATCAATATTTTTATACCTGCCGTTTACAGATAATATGACCTGTCCCCGGTCACGGCTGTTAAAAGAAAAGTCCACGACTTTTGACACCAGAATATCATCGACATATCCATAGGCGACTTTATTTGTTTTATCATAGACCAGTTTCAGAGTGTGAAAAATCCTGCTTTCATCTCCAAATAATTCATCGTGAATATTATCTTCATCTTCCACCCATGTCGATGTATTTTTTTTCTTATAGCGAAATAAATAGTATTCGTCATAGATGTTGGCTTCCATTTGGAAAGATGCTCCATTCTCATGATTTTGATTTCCGACAGTCAGAGAAATCCAGAAAGCCTCTTCATCGGGATTCCTGAAACTGATCTCCATGGCAAATGTCCTGATTTTGAAATCATTCGAAATCAGATTGACTCCGTTTACACCTTTTCGATCATTCACATTGATACTCAGATGTTCATCTTCAACAAGAATATTGATGTCTTCATCTTTTCTCATACCCGTCCACAACTGACGGTTAAAATCTGTAAATGAATCATTCAGCTGATATTCGGGAATCTCCGAAATCATGACTTCTTCTTTCATCCCTGACAATCCTCTGAGATTGGCATCGAAAATGATATCAATTGAATTTCCCGAGATGATTTCTGCAGATTCCACATTGATCAACTGAAAATTGAGATGGATATGTTCTGCTGTTATAGTGATATAACCGGTACCGATAAACTCGGCACTTAATTTGCTGCCCAAATCAGCAATCGCATTGGAATCGACGGCTCCGGATAACTGAAACTGATGTTCTTCGTATATCTCATCAATTTTATTCCTGGATAATACACTCACATCTTTGAGTTTCGACGACAAAAATGATGATAGTTCATTGGTTACAAAATCTCCCAACCCGCTTCTTTCTCCATTTGTAGTAAAATAATATACAGCCAGAGTTCTGTCTCCATCAGTCCGGGAGAGAGATGATTCTATATCAGTAGATATTTGTAAAAAAGACTCTTCGAGAGTGATTCTATTCTGACAGAAAAGGCTTGTAATCGATAAAAGAAATAGTGAGAAGGTAATGGAAATTTTGTTTTTCATAACTACATGATTATTTGTACTAATCAAGTTGTCAAATTCTGATGCAATTCACCTAGAATTTTCGATGAAAAGGTAACTCACGCCTCATCCGGATCAGTAAGAGAATTGGAATGAGAACATAAGGTAGATTCTCAGTTGTTTTCATATTGTGATATTATCATATATAGTGTTATAGAAAATGATAAAAAAAATAAATTCCATCGTAAAAGAATATCCCGGCAAGTTCTGGATTCTGCTTTCAGCATCTTTTATAGACAACCTGGGGAGAACCATGATAGGTCCTTTCCTTGCTTTATACATAACAAGAAAACTCGATGTGGGGATGACAGAAGCTGGTTCAATATTAGGTCTATTCCTGATATCGGGAATGATCGGAAGCACAATAAGTGGAGCTCTGACTGATAAAATTGGACGAAAAAGCATTCTGCTCTTCGGACTCGTATTCAGTGCGGTCTCGAGTTTATCTCTGGCTCTGGCAGAAAGCCTGAACAGTTTTTATCTCATTGCTGTTTTTGTGGGTCTGCTTTCGAATATGGGAGGACCAGCCCGTCATGCCATGGTTGCAGACCTGCTGCCCGAAGAAAAGAGAACCGAAGGTTTCGGAACTCTGAGAGTGACGAATAATATGGCCTGGATCATCGGTCCCATGATAGGCGGCTTCCTGGCAAGCTACTCGTTTACCACAATTTTTATCATAGACATTATCTCCAGCCTTATCACTGCATCAATCGTTCTGCTCTTTATTCCCGAAACAAAAAATTATCTTGAAGAGAAAAGAGAAACGGAAAGTCTTCTAAAAACATTCAAAGGATACGGGGATGTTCTGCGCAATAGGCAGTTTATGCTCTTCATCTCATTATGTGCATTCATGTGGATCGCCTACAGACAGTGTTATGCTCCCCTCTCTGTTTACATGAGAGATGTCCATGGATTTACAGCAGGAAATTATGGCTCCCTAATAAGTATAAATGCTGTGCTGGTTGTTCTATTCCAATTTCCCATTACCAGGCAAATCAAGAAATACGCGCCTTATCTCGTATTATCTGCAGGACTATTATTTCTTATGACCGGACTGCTTCTTTTCAGTATCAGCTATACGTATCTACTGTTTTTGAGCGCCATTATTTTCATATCAATTGGAGAAATGCTTCTTATTCCCATTAGTCAATCAATGGTCGTTTCTTTTGCTCCAGAAGACAAACGGGGACGATATCTCGCTTTGAATATGATCAGCTGGAATCTTCCTTCAGCTCTTGCTCCCCTTATTGCAGGGTTGATACTGGATAACCTCAATCCAGACTGGTTATGGTATGCTTCGGCAATGTTCTGTCTCATATCTTTAATCGGATTTTTATTGATGCACCGGTTCAGCACTACTGATACAATAACAAAAGAGGAGTAAAAATGGCGTTTAAAAAAATGGAAGAAAATGGCATATTGCCGGGACCAAGAGCAGTTCTGATCTGCGGAAATTCAGCGGCGTCTCACAATTCTATTAGGAATTTTCTTAAAGATTGGGGATATTCAGATATTGAAGTGCTCGGTTGCAGAGAAGATTTTCTGAATAATACGATAGAACATGTTCTTACAAATCCCTCTAAAGCAGAACTTATTCAGGCAGAGAAGCTTCCTCCGGTAATGCTCTGGTCGGGAATCTCCCACAAAGAGCTTGATTCAATCTTGAGCCGGTTCAATGAAACAGGTCTTGCCCGTCCCATATTTGCAACGACCACCACTCATAATTTAAAATTTACAGTCAAAGAACTACTGCGACATCTGCTGGAAGAACAAAAATCCATGAGAGAAGCTCAACAGCAAAAATCATAAAGCGAGAACAGTTTCAGAGATTGAAAAAACTCATTATCAGAAATATCCTCTGTGAGATCAATCTTCAAAGTTCGACTTTCTCCTGAATTAAGGGAAAAGAAATTATCACTGATTTTAAAGTCATATTTCGAATCAATCTGAATGTAGACTGCTGGTTTTGAAGCAAGGACAGAGATCACAAGATTATGACCTTCAGCGGAGTCGCACTTGACAGATAATAAGGGATTCTCAAGCTGATAATCACGGGGAGCTTTAAGAAGCTTCATTCCATTAAAGGTAGTCTTCCCATCGTGAACAAAGCTGTAGAACAGTATTCCTTTAAGGGATTGTATTTCACTTATTTCCTTTCGATGTAATAATTGGGAACTCACCGCATTGATATGAATGTTCAATTCTCCAGCATCAATTATTTCACCTGATTCTTTTACATAAGACCATTTCAATAAAGCCGTTCTGGAAGCATTCAGATCATTGACTCCCCATATTTCAAAATAATCTTTGAACTCAGCAACATTACAGTAGAAAGGTGAGAAAAAGCGACGGGCAAAATAATGAAGAGCTTTCCATCTTCCGAAGTAATCTACAGAAGACCATGAAGCAACAGGCCAGCAATCATTCAATTGCCAGTACAAAGCTCCCATACAACGATAGTTATTTCTATTCCTTCTCCAATGATCTACACCATACTCCATCGCTTCCGCCTGAGTGAGTTGAGAGAGAATCACCTGGTGTTCAAATCGATTTACCTCTTTAAACCTTTTATTCATGTAACTGAGAATTTTCTTATTGCCCGCTCCATTTTTCTGATGATTCTCCATAACTTTGGAATGAAAAGAATAATCATCTTTTTCAGAAAAAGATTTTATTGATTTCATATGGGGAAATGATTCAAATCCGAATTCGCTCATAAAGCGAGAGTAATGGGTTCTAAAAGAGGAAAACGGTTCTCCTCCATGCCAAACCTGCCAGAAATGAGAATCTCCGGAATCGGGGCTTTCAGGATCTTTAAATCCACCTGTTGAGGAAGGAGAACTTGGCCGGTAATCTCTTTCTGGATCGTATTTTTTTACCAGGTCAGGCAGAACTGCTTCAAACATTTTTAAATAACTTTTCCTGTGGAAGGGAAAACGAAAAGAGTAACCCCAATTAACCCAGGCTGTTTCTATCTCATTATTTCCAACCCAGAGAGCAATGGAGGCATGATGTCTCAATCTCTTCAGATTATATACTGCTTCTCTCTTTACAGACTCAAAAAAAGACTTGTGCCGAGGAATCGTTAAACAGGCAAACATAAAATCCTGCCAGACCAGGATACCGTTCTGATCACAGAGGTCATAAAAGTGATCATCTTCATAAATTCCACCACCCCAGACACGTATCATATTCATATTAGCCGAGAGGACATCATCTATTCGCTTTTCGTACAAACCCAGCTTCCGGCCTCTTGCAATAAATGAATCAACGGGGATCCAGTTTGCACCACGGGCAAATACAGGTACTCCATTGAGTTTGAAATAGAAGGTTTCTCCCCATTTATCCCGATCTCGGATCAACTGAAGATCTCTCAACCCGATAGTAAGAATCTTTTCATCAACAATGCTCAGGTTGCATAACAATTGCACATTCAGAGAATAGAGTTCGGGGTTTCCCAAGTCATAGGTCCACCAGAGATGTGGATCGATAATAAGAAAAGAAATTGAGTCATCTGAAATATCAGCAGTCTTTTCTTCTGAAAAACCGGGGCCCTTCAGACAGACCCGATATGAATAATTTCCTGTAACCAAATCACTTTGAATGTATTCTTTCATTGAAATGTTTGCGGTCACTTCGCATTGGCCTGCTGTATGCTTCTGCGATACTAGAAGATTGTCAATTTTTCCAAAGTGTATAATCTCCAATTCAACATCGCGCCAGATTCCCGTATCTGGTAACTGCGGTCCCCAGTCCCATCCGAAAGAGTACAATGCTTTTCTTAAATAACTGCTTCCGTCGAGGGAAGCTCTTTTCATAAAGAAGGGCATATCCGTTAAATTTCTTCTGTATTTTTTTATCAGCATTGCCGCAGTCAGAACCGGGCTTTCGAAAAGAATGGATACGGTATTTTCGCCATCTTTCAATAATTCTCTGAATTCAGATATCAATGGGTATTCCCAGGCAAGGTGCATATTATCAACCTTCCCGATCTCAATATCATTTAAAAGTATTTTGCCAATAGTATCGAGTCCATTAAAACGGAGGATTAATTCATGAGCTTCAAGGTCTTCCGCTGTCAGTGAAAATATTTTTCGATATTCCCAGGAAGATGAATATACCCATTTCATCTTTTTTTCATTTATACCGTAAAAAGGATTTTCTATAACATCATTTTCAATGAGGCTTTCAAAAACAGTTGAAGGTACATTTACATTTATATTGATATTTCGCTCTTTTTGTATTAATTTCCATTTTGTATTTAATGACCTGATGATATTCAAAGAACTCTCCTTCCTTTATGACAAAACTAATTATACTATAGAATAATGAATATTTTTTCAGAGTCTATTAACAATGGCAAAATCTCAAATGAAATGGCTCTAAGAAGGTTATTCTGGAAATTATCAATTAAATATCATCCCGATACAGCAAAATTACCCGATGCTGAAAAATATTTTATAAAACTGAAAAAGGACTTTGAAGAAGCCCTGACTCTAATACCTGAGAAAGAAAAAAAGCAAAGAGATACAAATATTCTGCAATACAACAGAAGAGAGTGCATAAAAGTATTTACCGAATTGATTTCCAGTAATTTTCCTCTGGAGAAAAAGATGAAAAATAGTAACCGGCTTTACTTGATCCGCTGTAAAATATTTTCATCTTTCCTAACACTTAGCTGCACAGAAAATCAGGGACTCCTAGACAGAGTGGAACATGAACTCTACGGGATTCAAAAAAATAAAATGCATAATTGTACCTATGGAATAATAAAATTCCTTTTCTATAACATCTCTTCATTTCATCACAACTACAGTGAATTTACTTATCAGGCCATATTAAAAAATTATAATCAGATCCAGGAGTCCCTGGAAACTGAAGAGCTGCCTGCTATCAATCAACTACTGAGATGGTTAATAGCCGATATGGCTGACGGCAGCGCATTATTATAAGATATTTTACCTATAGATTCGTCCCTTTGTAATTTTTTTTATACAAAAAAAGAACTCTAAACAATGACAAATATCCATGTTAAACTGCTGAAATGGAAAAAAATTCTTATGACTTCATCATTGCCGGAGCCGGTCCTGTGGGACTTGCCGCAGCAATAAGTGCCGGACGTCTTGGTGCAAAATGCATTGTATTGGAAAAAGCTGATAAACCAGGGCCGGAACCACGAGGAGAGAGCATTGCAAACTATCCATTTATGGATGAGTTACTCGGTAAAAACTGGCTGAAGGAAAATAGCTCGAACGACCCTTCTTTCAGAAGATTTCACAGCCCTATGTCCAGGAAGAATACATTGATTGATGTTCACCGACCTTATTACTTTTTTCACTGGGAAACCCTTATCGATCACATGAAGAAACTAGCTGAAGAAGCTGGCGCCGTTTTTTTACTGCAATCAGAGATCACAGAGTTCATCGAGGAGAACCAACAATGCATAGGAATAAAATATAGGGATAAAAACAATACCTTTCACGAGTTGTATGGGTCAACAGTTCTCAGCTGTATGGGACACAAAGACCCTTTTGGAGCCCGATTCCAAATACACAGAAAAGATATTGATTGCCCTACAATAAAATATTTCAGCAGAAATGCACCGAATGTCAATTTAGCAACTCATCCCAATCTCCAATTCTATATGATACCTTCGGGATTGCTGGAAATTGCTCCCGATTTTCCACCTGCTGTGGCTTATGTCTTTCCTCTGGAGAAAGGAGATATGGAAGCCGGTCTTATGCTTCGCCTGGGCTCTTTGAAAAATCTGAAAGGGATTACGATTCCCGATGAAAAGAAAATGTTCGAAGTCTGGGATTATCTGACAATGTCCTATCCCGGATTCTCAGATTTTTTCAAAGGTGCTGAGACTAGTTATAAGAAACTCACTGTCATTTCCAATCGGAGTTTGTTTGAGAATGTGATCCCACACAAAAGTGGCGGTTTGGTGTTTCTAGGTGATACAATCGGATTCAGTGAGGCAAATGGTTCGTCGGGACTCTATTTCGGTATGGCTCAGGCTGACTTCTGGGTTCGCCGAATTTTTGACTCTGAGACTTATAACAGTAGTTTCTGGAATAGCAGAATTTCAGCAGATCTAATTGTGCAATATAGGAAATGGTCCGTATACAAATACATTAAGAAATCATACAAGGATATAGTTCTGGCAGAAAAATTTATGTTTAAGTTCTTAGGTACAGAGAAACTGATGAATCTATGCTGGAAACCTCTTATGGCTTTGCTTCAAATAAAAAGCTGAACTGTCAGTACACCAGGAATTCCCAGAGAGAATACCCCCATTCGGTAGCTCTTTTTTCTCCTTTCATCCGGATGAATCTAACAAATTCCGGTTGGAAGGTGAGAAATTCCAATCCTCCACGGCCATCATTCTGCTTGTATACGGTATTCCACTCTATCCCGTCAGTTGATACATCGATTGAGTACGATGACCCATAGGCTGTTTCCCAATACAAAGCAACTCCGGAAACTGTTTTTGTTTCCTTCAGATCAAGAATCAGGTAGTTTTCATCATGATAGGAACTTGACCAGCGAGTAGATAATTTTCCGTCAACCGCATAATCACTTATATTCTGGGTGTTTTCATCTTCCGATGATTCTGTGGCCGCACCTGACCCCAGATTTTCTTCTATAACAAGAAACCTTAGATTATCTGACGATGCCAAAGTATTTCCGTTTTTCAGCAGAGCTTTCATATGCAGATCATACATATTCATCATCTCCGGTTTAAAACTGAACTCAAAAGGTTCACTGCCAAGTTCTTCAATAAGATCTTTTCCTGAATATAAAAACAGTTTTTCTATTTTCTCCGGTTGTTCTATTGAAGTTCTGATTTTTATAATTTCATCACTATTGATTATGGCGGGTAAATCATCATTAAAAGAGATCCTGTTCTCTCTCGGCGGATGGTTATAGAAAAAGTCACTGATGGTTTCTACGCTGCCAACAGGAATACCATGTCCACCTACAGGATAATAACAGAGGGCAACTGTAATTTCATTTTCCACATCATTGAAGACATCAATAGTAGCTCCCGTTTTCAATAACAGACGATTGGGTTGCCCACTCATACCATTATACTGAAACCATTGAAATACCGATTGAGGAGCAGAAAAAACAGAAGGATCTCCATATCCTGCAAAAGGAACAATGTCATCATCTACTGCATGAACATGGAGAATTGAAACCTTGTCTCCGGGATATCCAAGATCATGATTATATGCAAGTCCGGCAATAGGGGCAGCCGCTGTTATTCTACCGGATAATTCATAAGCGAGTCGGTACGCCATAAAACCGCCATTTGAATGTCCGGTTACATATATTCGATTTTCATCAATAGAGTACATATCCTGAAAGTAATCTATCATCCTATTAAAAAAGACAAGATCCTGTTTATAACTATTTCTTCCGGGAACAATATCCCAACTTCCCTGAAGCCCATCGGGATATATCATGATGAAATCAAAACGGTCAGCAACAGAATCAAAACCGGCGCCCTGAAATCCGACACCGCTTCCTCCCATCCCGTGAAGTCCGAAAACCAGAGAATATTTTTTATCGGGATTATAACCGGTGGGCACATATATCCGGCCTGTGCGAATGTGACCTCCAGCAGAAATTTCAAAAGCAGATTTCTCTATAGCCATATCTGTTTGTTTCGGCTTACTGCCGCATCCAATGAACAGAGAGAAAGTGCACATCACGAGAATAAGAACCTTTTTCATCTTTTAAACAAACCACCTTTTGAACCATGAACGAAGTCCCGTATTCTTTCGAACCATCATGATTGAACATTCACAACTCTCAGCAATTCTACGTGGTCTTGAACCAAATAGGATTCTTTGGAATACAGATGTCTCAGATGAGCCGATTACAACAAGGTCATATCCTTTCGACTCTTCCTGGATTCTGGTTACAGGATCACTGCTCTGCATAATTTTAACATTGTACTTCATTCCCTCATATTCCAGAGATACATTTTCACGCAACTGCTCAGGAATAGTTCCTTTTTTATCATTGGGAGTGACATGCATAATGGTGACTTCTGCATCAAATACCGAGGTCAGTTGTTTGACCAGATCCCAGGCCAGTTTCCCATGAGGACCTTTTCCCTTTGTCGGACAGAGTATTTTCTTAATAGGCCGGGTAAGATCCCCATTGCCCGCTTTTATAACAACCAGATCACAGGATCCTTTTTCGATGACTGGATCGAGAGTATTGCCCATTCGGAAATAATTATGGGGAGAAGCTCCACGCCAACCCATGATCAGAAGCTTTGCATTTCTCGACTTGATAGTTTGGATAAGACCTTCAGCTGTATTATGCGCGTATCGTAGATATTGAGTGACGGGAACAGCTGTACTCAGTAATTCACGACCATTTCTCAAGATCTCCTCAGCTTCTCCTGTGAACTCAGCGGCGATTTCAATAGGAGTCTGATAGGGAACTTTAACAATAGTTGCCATTGTCAGCCCGGAATCTTGCGATTCAGCAAAAATTTGACCGTATTTTAATAATACGGGAACTGTTTCCGAATTGGATAAGGCAACCAGTACCTGTTTCTGATTTTCTGCTTCTTCAGAAACAACTGTTGTTATACTTTCCATCAACTTCGACGAGTCCCGCTTTTTTCGTGGATTTATATAAAAGAAAAGAACTCCAAGCAAAAGCCAAATTCCTGCAATGATATATGCCCAGACAGCCATATCCAGCAGGAAAATCCCGATAAGAGTTCTACCTAGTATTGATAATATGGGAACCACTGGAAAAAAGGGAATCAGATAACCATACTCCAATTCATGTCCCCGTTCTATACGAATCTTCATTCCGGAAAAAGTGACTATATTGAAGAGGAAAATAAAAAAGATACTGGCACCTGCCATAACAGTTTCCACATCAAAAACAGCTGCTACCAAAATGATAATTATTCCAGAAAAAACCAAAGCCACATCGGGAATTCTGGTTTTCCTGGAAATATGTTCAAACATTTTCGGAAGATGACCATCCCGTCCCAATGCGAAGGAAATCCTGGTAGAAGAATATATCGTTGCATTTAATGCAGATGTACTGGCAAAAATGGCAGCAAATACAGCGAGCACTCCTCCAAATGGAAAAAGCTGTCCAATTGCTTCTGCAAAACCTGTTGCTCCTCTTTGAAAGAACCACTCTGTTATTGATACACCTCTTTGTCCACCACCTACGATTGCGGCAAAAGCGACAAAAAGATAAGTCGTAACAACTATAATGACAGCATAAAAGATCCCTTTGGGTACATTCTTTTTGGCATCAACAACTTCTTCTGCTGTGTGAGAAATGACCTCGTATCCTTCAAAACCTATAAGGCTGAACCCCATAACGACAAAAACCTTCCCCCAGCCGGCTGTCATAAAAGGGGTGAAATTTGTCATCCTCTCCGGAGAAAGAAGCCCTGCAACAAGGCCTCCAATCCCGATCAACAAGAGAACGACAGTCTGGCCTATTGCGATTACAGCTCCTGTTTTTCCCGTCTCCTTTGCACCACGATAATTGATAATAATAAAGAGAACTGCCATAGCCACAGCGACAATTCTCTCATAAGACTGCAGATCAATACCCCTTTCATTAAAATAATGGAACCCCGATAGAAAATGAAGAGTGTATTTTGCAAAAGTGATGGCATAGAGACTTCCCGCAACTGCATGGCCAAACCAGGAGATCCATCCAGTGATAAAACCCGGTAATCCTCCAGTGCTCTCCTGAACATAACTGTACCCGCCACCGGCTTTGGGAAGTGCAGATCCCAGTTCGGCATAGGTCATAACTGAGAGAAATGCAATAAAACCGTTTAATGCAAAAGCGAGTAGAATTCCACCGGGACCGGCAATGCCGATTCCGATTCCCGTAGCTACAAAAACTCCGGCACCGATCATCATACCGACACCCATCATCGTAACTTGAAAAAGAGACATCTCCCGCGATAACTCCGATTTTATTGGTGCACTCATTTCCTGTACCTATTAAAATGTTTTCGAATCTGATTAAGATGTCTGAGATTTTCTCTGTCAATTATTTTAACGATTTTCAGGGCGTGAAAGAACAGAATCCAGGTTATTAGATATGCAAGGCAGAGAACGATTATACCGATAATATCGCGAAGAGTCATGGATTCCCTCCTAACAGTAATGATAGTTGAGAGAAAGAATCATTTCAACAAAAGCCTTGCTTAACATTCGAGGACCATCATAATATAGGCTCATGTCAGAAAAGTGTTTGAAGTGTTTTCGATCAGTACAAAGTTGTTATTGCCAACACATATCTCCGGTAAATCCCGGTGTTAAGTTTGTTTTCCTCATGCATCCCCATGAAGCATATAAGCAGAAAACTGGAACCGGACGTCTGGCCAGTCTTTCACTGGAGAACTCGGAAATCATTATTGACGACACTTTTGACAAAAACCTCAGAACTCAGGAATTGATAAACAACCAATCATATTTTCCCATGGTGCTCTATCCGGGAAAAGATGCCTATTCTGCCGAATCGTATAATTTCAACATTTCAATAAAAAACCGAACACTATTGGTATTTCTCATCGATGCGACATGGGTTATGGCCAGAAAAATGATGTATCGCAGCCTCAGTCTACAGAAACTGCCAAAGATATCCTTCAGCAGAGAATACCGATCCCGTTTTCTGATAAAAAAACAACCTGCGGATTTTTGCTTATCGACAATAGAGTCTTCCTATTATCTGATCAAAGAACTTCAGAAGAACGGAGTTTGTGACAGTACAGTAAATGCAGATAGTTTGCTCGATATTTTTGACCGGATGATTCAGTATCAGTTAGACTGTAGACATAAACGTCTTCAGAATTGTGAGAGCTCTACTATACATTAATCGCATCAGATGATAAGTTCTCACTTCGAAGTAATTTTTCAGCTTGCTTCAGGAGAAAAAGATGACATTTGAACAATTAGGATTAAAAGAAGAACTTCTTAAAGGTGTTGAATCTAAAGGATATAAGAAAGCCACGCCAATACAGGCTCAGGCAATCCCTGCAATTCTGGAAGGAAAAGATCTAATGGGTGGTGCACAGACCGGTACTGGAAAAACCGCAGCATTTGCACTTCCAATCCTCAATCGTTTAAGTAGAACAGAAACTGAATCGGTCGCTCCCCGAGCACTTATCCTGGCTCCTACAAGAGAACTTACAGAACAGGTTGGCGAGAGTTTTATCACATATGGAAAATTCCTGAATCTAAGAATCACAAAGATCTACGGCGGGGTTAAAATGAATCCCCAAATCGAAAATTTAAAAAGTGGAACAGACATAGTTATAGCAACTCCGGGCCGTTTAATGGACCATCTAAAGCAAAAAAATATTGATTTATCTAATATAAAAATACTTGTTCTCGATGAAGCAGATCGAATGCTCGATATGGGTTTTATCAATGATATAAAATCTATAATAGAATCACTTTCCTACAAAAGACAAAACCTCTTATTCTCTGCAACATATGGTAGCGACATAGAAAATCTTGCAAAAGTAATTCTCAGAAATCCCGTTTATGTCGAAGTGACAAAGAGAAATGCCGCAGCTGCTGAAGTAGAACAGATCGTGCATTTTGTAGATAAGAAATACCGGTTTGACCTTCTGGCTCATCTCATAACTGAAGGATCCTGGTATCAGGTTCTGATATTTGTAAAAACAAAACACGGAGCAGAACGCCTGGCATCACAGTTGCTGAAAGCGGGTTTTCCCTCATCTGCCATTCACGGAGATAAAAGTCAGGGAGCCAGATCCCGGGCGTTAAGAGAATTCAAATCGGGAGATCTTCAGGCACTTGTCGCTACAGATGTTGCCGCAAGAGGTATAGACCTCAATGACCTCAGTCATGTGGTTAACTTTGAATTACCTCAGATCCCTGAAGACTATATTCATAGAATAGGAAGAACAGGCCGTGCCGGAAAGTCGGGAAAGGCTATCTCTCTGGTTTCCTTTTCAGAAAAAGTACAGCTTCAGAAAATAGAAAAGATTTTAAAATATTCAATTCCTCAGTCACTTGTCGAGGGATTTGAGCCTAAACACGATATAGACAAAGTCCTCAAAAAAAATAAGACCGGAGAGTCAATGGAAAATAATAAACCGACTAGAGGGACTAAGCAGAAAACCAGCAGAACCCCCAAACCACAGGGAAGAAAATACGAATCAGGAAAACCGGGGAAACCTCGTTTCAAAAGCACACGATCCGGTGACCAGCATGGCGGACAGACCACTACAGAGAAAAAATACAAACCCAGATCGGGAAAACCGGGATTCAAGTCTGATAGATCAGATGACAAGCGAAGCAGAAGTTCCCGCCCGGGAAAACCGGGATTCAAGTCTGATAGATCAGATGACAGGCGAAGCGGAAGCTCCCGCCCGGGAAAACCGGG